>Ga0209489_102750_pt1 | contig 35240 bp, 31 predicted proteins | sample SiratrowhiteBW_FD_187527 | JGI IMG/M metagenome (GOLD analysis project Ga0209489, IMG submission 187527) | Root nodule microbial communities of legume samples collected from California, USA - Siratro white BW (SPAdes) (version 2) | ecosystem: Host-associated > Plants > Roots > Nodule | place... | reverse complement strand
AAAACTATTTTTTTTTTTTTGTAATTACTTTTATTAGATTTTTGTTATTCTTTAAAAAAAAAATATAGATACAGATAAAAAAATAGTTCTTTATCAGATTTATTTTACATTTTTGTTTCCTAAAAAAATAATAATGACAAAAAATAACAAAAGACAAAAAAATCCCGCTCTCCTCTCTCTCTCTGCCAATCTCTCTCTCTCTGTGCCAAATCCTCAAGATCCTCTGTATGCTTCCATGCAAAGCCCCTACAACACCCCTGCAATGCTTCCACCTGCAAAATGCCCCATCCTAACAAGACTGTTCTTGTGACACTTGCTCCTATAGGTAGCGTTTCGTTAATTTAACAAACTTGCTTTGACCCTCCAAAGGGCCCCGCTCAGAGAAAGTTAGGTTCCCTGCAAGCCCCTGCAAAGACCACCAGGCAAGCCATCCAACGGGTATATTTGTTGTTGAATGAAGGTACCAGGGGGCTCTCCATCTTTCAATTTGAGGTCAAATCCTCAGCTCTCAAAAAAAGAAAAAGAAAACACATTAAACCCTCTTCTTCCAATCATGACTCTGGGGGACCTACAAGAAAAAAAACAAAGGGGTTTTTAGCTGGAGATTGGGTTGAGAAAGAACAATGGGAAGAAGAGAAGAAAGCAAGGTTTGCGGCTTACTCACTTTGTTTTGGTCCCTCTATTTTGTTTTGTTTCTGGTTACACTATATATCTTGTATGCAACATAATATCGTCCTGTACCATGCATTCATCAAGATTCACTGAGTAAATAACAAATATTTCGAATAATGTCAATAGTGCTTAAAACTAAAGAAAAAAGATTACCAAGCTTTTGTTTTAACCCAATCAACACTCACACCACTCACTCCTGACACATCCATTGCCCCCATAAGCTGTCAACACTGACCTCAACTTCTGCCACCAAGCCCTTCCTTCATCCACTATCGCGACATCACTAAACCTTGCACTATCTACACCACTGCCTTCACCAAACCCATACTCTTATCATTCCTCTTCCTCAAGACATGGCTATACTAGATTTTGGTAATCATTCTTTGTTCCAATGTTATGGCGTCACACCCCACGATGACCTCCACCAAGCCACCTAAACCTCTCCCCCAAAATACCTCTCCATCATCCCTCCATGCCTCGCCATGTACCAACCACCACGTTCTCCTTTCCCATCACACCAAACCACAATCAAACAATTACCATGAAACCTCCCACTTGGCGCTATTCTTCATCGTTGACCCGTACCTCCAACTCCATTACCCACCAAAACCAATTTGAGAACCAAGAACTTGATGCTTATGGCTCTTCTGAGGCATAATAATGCGTTTTCTAAGGCCTTGGAAATATTTCCTAGCATTGGAGTGGGTGACCACTCTGAGATAAGCCACACAAGCCATTTTATGGATCTTCTAGGAGCAGCTAATGAGAGCAATCACCACCAACTCTGCCTCTGTCGTTGTGCCTGGCCTTTTCATTCTGCCTTCGCTATCGTCACCAACGCCGAGAGCTGCAAGCCAGCCGTCACAGCCCCAGCGTTCACCGCCGCCACCTCCCGCTCCTCCTTCGCCTTCAAGGAGGGCCACCGCCGTTGTCAGCCGAGCGCAGGTCACCACTACCACCTCCATTCGTCGCCAGCCATGAGACCTCCCTCTCGCCAAACCACTCTCGTTTTACCCTACCGTTATCGCCTCACCACCGTCGCACTTTCCTCCCTCCGGTCAACCTCTCTGTCCTTTGCCATCGCCGCTTTTTTTTGGCAGCCCCTTTGGTTGTCACATGTACCCTTTGTCATACCAGAAATAACCCTAACCCTAAGTGGGTTTCTAGTTAGTAGGGCTACTTCCTGCACCCCACTAATTAGGATTTGCACCTACAGATCTCACATATTCCAAAAATACCCTTGACCTTTTTGTGAATTTAAAATAATAAAAACTTGGTATTGAGCTTTTCTTTGCATAGTATGTTATTTTCTCTATCTTGTTTGAGCTTACTTTTTATATTTATTATTTTTAAAAAAATATATAATAAATAAAAATGTGTTATTAAATAAATTTTAGATTAAATTCTCAAATAGTCGTTCGTGTTATATGAGATTTAATTTGAAAGTTTTCAATTTCGTTTAGATATTCAAATGACCACACGCGTCAAACAATATCTAATACTATAATTTTCTCTTGAAAAATATCTAATTTTAAAAAAAATAGCAAACACCCAAACAAACAATTTTCTACCAAAAGAACTACGTAACCCTAATTTTCCATCCCTGATGGAAATACGTAGGCGCGAGGTCAAACCCGTGTCGGACCCTAAAATAAAAAAATTATATATTTTTGTTTATTTTTATTTGCACTTTTGTTTATTTTTTCGGGAAGAATAACCATTTTCGAAACCCTACTCATTTTACTAATTTAATTAAGGGTACCGTCTTAGGATGGGCGTTATGGGGGTGCTAATACCTTCCCCACACGTAACCGACTCCCAAACCCAAAATCTGATTTTCGTAGACGTGTCTTATTCTTTTCTCAATTTTTCATAGTTTTCCATAAAAATTATGGTGGCGACTCCATTCTTTTTTAAAATTATTTTACTTTTTTCAAATCGTCGTCCCAGTCACGATTCCGGTTGTGACAAATGGCGACTCCACTGGGGAATTTTGAGAGTGAGGCCAATTTAATTAAATAAGTAAAATTGAGGGTGATGTTTAGAATGTTTATCTTTCTCTGTCCTTGTTGCATGTATTAATGTTTGAATACTTTGCTAGAATAATTGAACCCTAGGTTAGATGACATGTTGTGTATGTCTTAGATTTTCTGGTTGTTTTATAGGTAGGGGTGGGATATGCATAATTCTCCATTCACCCACACACAATTGCATATCATGAGTGGGGCCCTATACTCGGGTCTGAGAGAGCTTAGAAATAAAAAGGGGTTGTGTAGCAATACTGACAGGATTACTTCCTTTCTCATTTTTTGCTAGAACCCTAACTAGAGTTGTTTGCTTTATTCTCATGCTCATAAGCAAGTTGTTTACCAGCTGCTGTGAGTGATGTGGTGAAGCGAGCCATAGCTCTAGTGACCTTCTATCTTTAGGGATTAGGAGCTATCCTGTGTGAGAATGCATCTAACGTCTTAGATCTTTAAGTACTATCATGCTAAAATCTTCAATTAGGGCACAAAAGGGAGATACATGCGCGCCTTTACCGTCCATCGCTTTTGTCAAAAAACAAAAAATCCAATTTTTTTTAACAAAAAACAAAATTTTCAAAAAAAAAGAGTTTTTTTTTTTACAACAGAGTGTGAATTTTTTTTTTCTCTTATAAAAGCATGTGTTGTATTTGTGCATACCATAATTGGGAAAGGATGTTCACCTCGTGCACTTCCTCACCTATGCATTTCATGCATTTTGGTTCTTACCAGTTTCATTTGTTCTAGGTGAAAATTGTAAAGTCGTGTGTATTTTTGATAGAATTTAACATGGAATCTGGAATTGAGAGAAAGTCGAACTCAGAGTCATTAAAGAAAAAACTCAGCATAAGGGTGAATGAAAGTAATTTGACTGGTCTCAGAGAGTTGGGAAGAAAACTCAAGACAATATAGAGAGACGCCTTCAAAAAGAAATTTGGAAACCTACTAGGATTATTGGAAGTAGAGGTTCAAGTACCTGTGCTCACTGCTTTAGCGCAATATTATGACCCACCTTTGAGATGTTTTACATTCTCAAACTTCTAGTTGGTGCCTACTATTGAAGAATTCGAGTAGATTCTGGATCTATCTTTGGAAGGAAAGGTTCCATACAAGCACTTGGAACAACATGCCTCTATGCTTGTGATAGCCAGACTTATGCAAATACATCCTGCAGAGCTAGAAGGTAGAATTGTAAGCAGAAAAGGGGTGAAAGGTTTTCCTCAGAAGTTTCTGGAAGCCTATCTGCGTCAACTAGCTGACAAAAAAGACTGGGAAACGTTCATGGATGTTCTCGCCATGGTAATCTATGGAGTTCCGTTGTTTCCCAACATCGAGTATTTCGTGGATTATGTTGTAATAGATGTGTTTGTTGCTAGCAAGACATGATCTGAAAATCCAGTTATAACTATCTTAACCGATGTTTTTGGGACTCTTGATCTGTGTTCCGAGAAAAAGAAGGGGAAAATGTTGTGCTGCTTGCCCTTGTTATATGTATGGCTTACATCTCGTGTTGGAGAGAGAGTTTCTGGTGTCAGTTGTATAGTGAAAAGAGCATTACAGCATGGTGGCTTTGACAGAAGAAAAGATCAGATGACATCTTTCATGGCGGCAGAGGTCACACCTCATCTATTATTGCGGGAAATACCCTAATATGCCACTTAGTGGCACCAAGTGTTGCATTAACTATAACCCGGTGTTGGCTCAGAGGCAATTCGGGTATCCTATCAGAGGGTCTCCAACACCTGCCACCCTCACCTCTTTACTGGAGTATTATGAGGATGGCCTAGCTACTGATACTTTGAAACAAGTCAGAACCGCCTGGAGCCATGTAATTCGTATGGAGAAAGATTCTAGATCGTGGACTTTGGATAGAGAAATCCCTTATCGCCGATAGGTCACGGAAAGAGTTGAGAAGATCAAACTGCCTTTCAAGGTGATTACCCCCTGAATGAAGAACAGACGCGAGACACCGAGCCAGAAGATGTGAAGTTATTGAAGGAAGAAATACAAAAACAGAAAGCAAAAACTACCAAAGTAGCTGAAGACCTTCAAAGTCTACGCCATGATTATGTTGACCTAAAAAAGGACTATGAAGAAAAAATAAAGGCACATGAAGAGTTGATAAGGAAGCAGAGAGCAGAAAGAGATTACACGTTCAGGATTAAGCAAGACTTGGCAGCTGCCAATTTTGAACTACAAAGAGAGCTCCGGAACGGGACGTGGTTTCATCAGTAGAAAGACAATGGAAGAACCTATATGAGAGTATTAAGAAAGAGAAGTAGGAGGCTTTGGAACAGTTGCGCGAATTGCAGATCGTGGTCAATAGCATGGAACAACAAGCAAAAGAGATGATGGAAACCTATGAAGAAAGAGTTAATGATGAGCATTGGCAAAGGATAGAAGTGGAAGAAAAGCTTTAGACTGTAATGGCTTAGGCAGAGGGCTTCATGGCTGAGCGGGAGAAAGTCGCGGAATATTGGAAGAATTGCTTTTCTCAACTGGCTTCTTTAGCCAACGGGGCAATTGATGATGTCCCAAGGATGTTGTCTAATGCTGAGTCATCTTTGAAGTTCTACAACCCTCTAGAAGATGTTACAGTTTTTATAGAACAGTGTAAACAACTTGTGAGAGTGATGAAGGGTTTTATAGCTCGTACTAGGGACTAATTTGTATTTCTTTTGTTTACCTTAGAGATGTATTGGGTTGTATTCTCTTATGAGTCAAACTCTCTATTGACCAAAAATTATGTTAATTTTCATATGCGTATTATGCAAGTTTCACACTACTTTATAATTTCCATATAGTTTAAATACATTTCATTTTCTTTGCATGTTTTATTGTCATCTAATTCTTTTTAATAAAATAGAAAGCAAGAAAAAGATAAAAAAAACAATAATGACCAAAACACCGACCCATACGGGACACGTGCCAACCGGAGGAACATGGAGATTTTGGGAGCGGCCCAAGTGAAATAAAGATCGATGTTGGTTAGCTCAAGGACCAGATGGCTCGAATTCTGAAAGTTTTGACAGCTTTAGAATCTCGGGTCTCTAAAATCGAAGAAAGGAGCGCACAAGCGGCTAAAGCGACTTCTTTAGAATATCTCCCTTTTGGTCTTCCTCCCGGATACATTCCACCAGTTCAGGAGTATGTTGACCAGAGCCAGGTTCCACTCTCTATCCCTGTCAACGCCACCGTGGCGTATACTAACAAGCAAGAAGTGCTTTAGGGACCGCTGAACGATAACATGACAAATGGTAATGTGATCGAAGGATCTACTTCCGAAGGGCCATAAGTGATCGCTACTCCAAAAGTCCTGCAAGTATTGACAGGGGACGAGTCCCAATCAAAAGCCACCACTGTTGGCATCGAAGGAGCAAAAGGCAAAATAAAGTGCTTGGAAGAGAGACTCCGAATCATAGAAGGTGGGAGTAGTTATGGATTAGGAGAGGCAGCAGAATTATGCTTGGTACCAGATGTAGTCATTCCATCTAAGTTCAAGGTCCCAGAGTTTGAGAAATACAAGGGCACCACTTGTCCTAAGAGCCATTTAACCATGTACTGTAGGAAAATGTCAGGTCATGCTCATGACGAGAAATTGCTGATACATTTCTTTCAAGATAGTTTGGCAGGAATGACCTTGAGTTGGTATATGCATTTGGAACCAACACTCATTCATTCTTGGAAAGACTTGGTGGGTGCATTCTTGAAGCAATATAAATATAATATTGATATGGCACTTGATAGGATGCAACTACAAAGCATGACAAAGAAAGGGCTGGAAACTTTTAAAGAATATGCCCAAAGGTGGAGAGAGGTAGCGGCACAGGTAGAACCTCCATGCATGACAAAGAGATGGTAGCCATGTTCATAGACATGCTGCAGTCGCCCTTCTATGAGCACATGGTAGGAAGTGTCTCCTTAAATTTCGCTGATATGGTCATAATCGGAGAAAGGATTGAATTTGGGTTTAAAAGTGAAAAAATTGCACAAGGCCTACTCGCAACCGCAAACACCAAAAAACTCGGGTTCGTCCCTGGAAGGCGAAAAGAAGGTGAAGTCCAAGCGGCGTCTACTGCCCCTCATTGGGGAAATACTACTATATCTCACTTTAGACCAAGTTATCAACAGTCCGCGATGCATTTTGTTGCAAATACAACACCAATATATCATCCTCGAGCCCGTCTACAAGGTTTTCCTAGACCCCGGGCCTTGTACCAAGTCCCACCTATGCCAAATAATGCCTACCACCATAATGTGGTTCCACAACCTAATCAAGGTCAGAATCAAATCCTGACACAAAAAAGAAACCTGGAAAGAAGCTTTGTTAACTTCAGCCCCATTCTGATGTCTTATACAGAGTTTTTACCAACCCTTCTGTACAACTCCTTAGTCACTATATTGCCCATGAAGTCGGTACAACCACCATATCCAAAGAACTATGATGCAAACACCAAGCGTGACTATCATGACGGGGCAATCGCCCATTCCACCGAAAGGTGTTTTGCCCTTAAACACAAGGTGCAAGCACTGATTGATGTTGGGTGGATAAATTTTCAAGAGGATAAACCCAATGTAGAAGCCAAACCTTTGGCGGTACATGCTAGCTCATCGACAAATGTTGTCATGGAAGACGAAGGGTACGACATGGTGAGAGGAATAGACATGATTCAGACTCCGATGAAGAAAATTTATACTGTGCTCTGTCAAGCAGGTTGGTTGAAAGTTGAAAACAGACAAGAAAATGAATGTGGCCTCCACCCAGGCATCTCACACTCTATAGACGAATGTTCTAAGTTTAAGCAGATACTGCAAGATCTGATCGATAGGAACATGTTGCAAATCTATCGGCAAGAAAAGGAGGGGGAGGTATGCACGCAAATAGGTGAGGAGACAACACTGTCTAGACCTAAACCGGTGGTAATATGTTTTACCAAGGCTTTACACCTATCACAGGAGCGACAACCTATCGTGATACAAGCTCCAAGCCCCTTCCTCTATAAAAATGAAAAGGCAATTCCCTGGAAGCAGAAGAAAGAAAGGAAGCAGACAAGACCCCTACTATTGTTAATATTGCCATTGATAATATCTCTGGCATAGGGAGTATTGCAAGAACTGGTCGTGTCTTTACACCTCCTGAGTTAAGAAATGAAGAAAATCAAGGTAAGAGGACTACGAAAGAAATAGCCAAAGAGTAAGCAAGAACGTTCTTATAAGGGAAGGCGCCGCAAACTGAACAAAATTCTAAGAAGAGTGGAAAGAAGAAAATATCTAACGAGGAAGCAGGCGAGTTCTTGAAATTCATTCAGCAGAGCGAATATAAGGTGGTAGATCAGTTAAATCGTGTGCCAGCTCGGATCTCGCTGTTAGAATTATTGACACGCTCTGTCACCCACAGAAAACTATTGATGAAGATTCTTAGTGGGGCTCATGTGGAGCAGGATCTATCCCTAGATAAATTTGAAGGCATCGTTAATCATATCACGGCTAACGATTATCTAACCTTTACTGAAGAGGAGATCCCTATAGAAGGAAGAGGCCACAACAAGGCCCTGCACATATAGGTGAAATGCATGGACTATGTCCTTGCTCAAATGCTCATTGACAACGGCTCATCTTTGAATATGATGCTAAGAGCAACACTTGATAAGCTCCCTTGTGAGAGAGATAACATACGTCCCAGTTCTATGATTGTGAGAGCTTTTGATGGGAGTCGAAGAGAGGTAATAAGAGAAATTGAACTTCCCATTCAAGTCGGGCTCTGCACCTTAGAAGTAGTATTCCAAGTGATGGATATAATCCCAACATACAGCTGTCTACTAGGATGACCATGGATTCATTCTGTTGGAGTCGTGCCCTCTACCTTACATCAAAAGCTTAAGTTTGTGGTGGACAATAAGCTCATAATAGTATTTGACAGGAGGACCTTTTAGTAAGTGGACCGACGACCTCTCGATATGTGGAAGCTACTGAAGAGGCCCTAGAAACATTCTTCTAGGCCTTTGAAATTGTCAACATTACATATGTCGAGCCTTTTCAAATAACCCGTCACCTATCAAACGCCTCTTTAATGATGGTGAAATCGATGATGAGAGAAGGTTACAAGTTTGGGAAAGGTTTAGGTAAAGATGGTAAGGGATCTGTTTTCCCTTTGCAATTAACCGAGAACAAGAATAGATACGGCTTGGGATACAGACCAACCAATCTGGCCAGGCTGGAAGATCAGAAAAATCACCTTATGTGATATACGACAAAGCTTCCGAAGCACTGGGTGGATCAATACAGATTAAGTGGCAGCCATTGAGAAGGAGCTCGAGGAAGAAGGCTTGGATTTTGTGCACCCCTGCTCTCCCAGTGCAAGGCTTAGCAATTGGGAATTTGTAGACATTCCCGTGGCTTTTAATATTGATGAAATGTAATATTTTGTGACTAGCTCTACATTATAGGGTTCTTGTGTGTGGGAGCTAGCTATTTTGAAAAACTCAGTGTGACTTTGATGCATATTTTCAGTTAGAAATTTGTGTTTCTGTTTTGTTTTATGCTTGTTTCTTTTATTTGTTTGTTTATTTATTTTCACAAAATTGAATAATGCAGATCAATCAATGAGTTTTTGAAAATATCGATGTCAATACCTCAAATCCTAATTTTACACTCCCTATCGATAATACAGAAGATGATTATGAAGAAGACTATGAACCCTCTCCTGAATTGTTGAGATTAGTAGAACAAGAGGCAAAGGAAATGAAACCCCATCAAGAGGAAGCGGAAGTTGTCAATATGGAGGAAGAGGGCGAAATGAAAGAGGTCAAAGTTCGTACTGGTATGACTAAGGAGAGTGGGAGCAGTTGTACACCCTCTTAAAAGAATTCAAAGATGTTTTTGCTTGGTCCTACTAAGACATGCCGAGTTTAGACCTTAGCATAGTACCACATAAACTACCTCTCAAACTAGAATGCCCTTCAGTTAAACAGAAGTTGCGAAGGATAAAGTCAGAAGTGTCGTTGAAGATAAAATAAGAGGTAGAGAAACAGTTCAACGCAGGGTTTTTGGCTGTAGCGAAATATCTTCAATGGGTGGCAAACGTGGTGTCAATGCCTAAGAAAGACGAGAAAGTCTGAATGTGCATAGATTATCGAGATCTAAATCGGGCTAGCCCAAAAGATAACTTCCCCTTGCTACACATTGATACTCTAGTGGACAACACGGCTAAATCTGCACTCTTCTCGTTTATGGATGGGTTTTCAGGCTACAATCAAATCAGAATGGCACCCGCAGACTTAGAAGAAACCATTTTCATCACACTATGGGGAACTTTCTGTTATAAAGTGATGTCATTTGGGCTAAAGAACGCAGGGGCAACATATCAAAGGGCCTTGGTGACACTGTTTCATGACATGATGCATAAAGAAATAGAAGTTTATGTCGATGACATGATCGCCAAATCCAGATCAGAAGAAGAACATATTTTCAACCTAAAGAAGTTGTTTGAACGGTTAAGGAAATATGAACTCAAGTTGAATCCAGCAAAATGTAAGCAAAATGTACTTTCGAAGTGAAATCTGGAAAATTATTGGGATTCATTGTTAGCCAAAAGGAATAGAGATGGATCCAGAAAAAGTAAGAGCAATACTAGAAATGCCACATCCTCGCACCGAAAAGGAAGTTCGGGGCTTTCTGGGAAGATTAAACTATATTGCTAGATTTATCTCCCAATTAACTATAATTTGTGAGACAATATTCACAAAAACCAAGCCATGCAATGGAATGAAGACTGTCAAGAAGCTGTTGACAAAATCAAGCAGTATCTACGAGAGCCCCCAGTACTGCGTCCGCCAGTCACGGGAAGACCTCTTATTTTATATCTAACAGTTCTAGATGAGTCAATGGGTTGTGTTCTGGGTCAACACGATGAAACAGTCAAGAAAGAACGTGCAATTTATTACTTGAGCAAGAATTGTGAGCGGAGATATTCCTCGTTAGAAAGAACCTGTTGTGCTTTGGTATGGGCAGCGCATCGATTAAGGCAATATATGTTGAGCCACACGACATGGTTAATATCCAAAATGGATCCTCTCAAGTACATCTTTGAGAAGTCTGCTCTCACGGGGAGGATAGCACGTTGGCAAATGTTGTTATCAGAGTATGATATTGTATGTCACCCAGAAGGCTATCAAGGGTAGTGCTTTGGCAGATTATTTAGCCCACCAGCGATTAGGATTATCAGCCCATGCAGCCTGGTTTCCCGGATGAGGATATTTGTGCCATTTTTGCTACAATCAAAGAGGATGATGTTAAAAATACCTGGACTTTATTCTTCGATGGGGCATCTAACGTGTTAGGCCATGGGATAGAAGCAATACTTATCTCGCCATAAAAACAATACATACCAGTGACGACAAGGTTGTGCTTCGATTGCACCAACAACATTGCAGAATATGAAGCCTGTGCTATAGGGATTAGAGCAACCATAGAATTTAAAGTAAAATTCTTGAATGTATATAGTGATTCCGCATTGGTTATCCACCAAATAAAGGGAGAGTGGGAGACTAGGGATCAATAATTGATTCCCTATCAAGCATGTATCAAAGGGTTAATGGAGTATTTTGATGCCATAGTACTCTACAATGTTCCGCGAGAAGAAAACCAGCTGGCTGATGCCCTTGCTACCTTATCATCCATGTTCGAGCTAAATCAAGAGGGAGAGTTGCCAACAATCAGAATGAGGAGCCACGAACACCCAGCCTACTGCCATTTCATTACAGAAGAACTAGACGACAAACCTTGGTACTTCGATATCAAGCGATACCTCAAAGATCGTGAATATCCTGAAACGACCACCAAGAATGATAAACGAATGTTAAAAAGGTTGCCTGCAAACTTCCTTTTGAGTTGGGATGTGTTATACAAAAGAAATGTTGATGCCAAAGAAGCAAAACTGATCTTGAGAGAAGTTCACGAAGGAACTTTCGGGACTCATATGAACGACCATTCTATGGCTAGGAAAATATTGAGGGCTGGTTACTTTTGGTTGACCATAGAGAACAACTGTTGCGTACATGTGAGAAAATGCTACAAATGTCAAGTGTATGCGACAAAGTTAATGTTACATCGACATCGTTAAATGTCTTGACTGCACCATGGCCTTTCTCTATGTGGGGTATATGTAAAATAAGTTTTGGCCAAGTTCAATAGGGGGGTGAATTGAACACCTTTAAAAATTTTGACAAATGTACTTTTCAATGTGAGAAACGAAAAATATTTAAAGAAACTATGAAGATGATATAAAAAGAAGCAAACAGAAGGGGTCCATAATTATTCCAGAACAATAACAATCACATAGAATCAGTAAACTGGAAAAAAATATTAATTCTGGAGAGAAAATAGTATACTGTAAAGCAAGTTCTGGAAAAACACAGTGTACTGTAAAACCAGTTCTAGAAGATTAATTCAAGAAATCAAAGAATTAGATCAAATCCAAGTTTGTAATGAATCGCTGATTAAAGAACCTTTTATCAAACAATACAAACTATGTTTAATGTATGAACACTATTTTTAACCAATAATTGTGAAAAGTCAACTTTTTTGGAAAAACAGATTAATGAACAGTGAACACAGTGAATTACGAAATTGCTGATTTACAGAAAATGAGTAATCTGGCTATTGAACAGTAAACTCAGTGAGTTAGAAAACAATTTAGATTCAGAAATAAGTTGAGTAAATTGTCTTCAAAAGAATTAAGTGATTTTAAGAATACTTAAATGATTATCAGAAAGTTAATCAATTAATCCAGTTAAAGAAATTTATCAGATTCTGAAAATCCAAGAAAATTAGCAAGAATGTAAAGAAGTGAGTAAGAAATAGCAAGAACCACAAATTTATCCTGGTTCACCCTTCCTCAAAGGCTACGTCCAGTCCCTTACTCCACAGTAAGGATTTCCACAATAAAAGATCAACCAAATCAGTTTATAGCAATTCAATCACTTGCAACCCGCAAGAATACACTGTTCCCCGTAGCAAACCCTTTGCTGAAACCTACAGCAGAACCTAGAACTATACAGACTCCACTGTATATTCCAAAATACACCTTACTGATCCCCTCAGCAAGTTACAAACTGTACAGAACCCACTGTACACACAGAATTACCAAACCAGGCAATTTACAATACAACCGAATTCAATACAAAGAAAGAATTATCACGAACACGACAATACAAGCACTTTTATACAACAAATTACAAAAATAATGAAGAAAAGGTATAAAAGGCTTAGTCTGATGATCAGATCAGTGATGAAATAGTCTCAGTCAATTCAAGTCTCCAGCAGTATTCAAAAAACAGTTCTTGATGAAAGAGTTTGAATGATTTTGATCACAAAACAAGAAGTCGCTTTTCTCTCTTTGAAAACTCACAACTCTTGATCAGAAAATGATTTAGAATGATTTCTTATCTATTTTCAAAAGCACGCCAACTATTTATAGACAACTGTCTTAAAATTCAATCGATTGTTTTGTCAAACAGTCGATTGTTTTTCTCGATTTAGTTAAAACAGTTATTCAAAATGTAAGTTCTGATTTTAATGATTTCTCAAATCCTTCGTTAAATCAGAAAACACTTATAGAGCTTATCCTTAATTAAGATTGCATGCATCAATGATTTAAACTCAAACTTAACACACAACACACAATCCTAAGTTATAGACCGAGCTCCTTCAATCTTCATGCAACCACCATGCAGTCCACATATGATCACAAGGTCTTGAACTTCATCACATGGTTGACTTTATCAAATCTTCATAGCAACTCACTAGTGTTAACAATCTTCCCCAATTTGTTGAAGACAAACAATGGTGTGTTGAGTTGAAATACATGCTTGTTTTTCTGTAAAACAGTTTATTGACTTTCGCAAAGCTCCCCACAATTTGATATCCTGTTTTAATCATATTTTACAAAACATAGTGAAGTAAACAGTAACACAAAGGATAACAAAGTTCATTGATAATAAGCACGAGTACATGATAATCAACCATGAGTACATATCATGCACCAAACTGATACAACCATAACAGATTGAAATTTGGACTGTGGTAGGATAAACCAACATATTAAAGTAGTAACAACAGCAGCAGAAAACATCGAACAACAGCGGCAGGTAGAAAATATAACAAACACCAAACAGACAGTAAACTGAACCTAGCAACATCAACCAAGACTCCTAAATCACAAAACACCAAACACCACAACACTTCCTATTCTCAACACTCCTAATTCTCTCCCATTGACTTCATCGAATGGAAGAAAAGACACCATTAGATATGCAAAAGATGCTTCTATTCGTCTGGTGGAAAGAACAAAGTCCCCATTTGAACTGAATATCCTCAACTTGAGTCTCAATGAACTGGAAGTGTGTCTCACAATACTAGTGGTGGCTCCGATTCTGGTTTTCCATGTTACTCAGTTGATTGATCATTAGTTGCTCAAACCTGGAATACGATTCTTGTGCAGAAGCAGTAGGTGTTCCACCTTAGTACCAGCTTGTTCATCATTTATGGTATTGTCTCATCTTCATCTTCAGTGTCATCATCATCAGTTGACTCATCATCATCATCATCATCTTGAGCAGCAGATTCCTCATCAGCCTTGCAGATCCACTTTTTATTCTTCATTTTCTTCAAATCGATCTTGGTAAGATTGACTGCTGAAATCTGGTTCAGAGCCTTAACCTCTTCGGCAACTTCACCTTCCACATCTATTTCAAAGTATTCAATGAAACTTGACAGCAATATCACATATGGAATGTGATATTCCAGTTTCTTCCACACTTTGAACAGATGCTCACGGATCACATTAACCCAGTTGACTTTGATCTTAGTCATGAGGCAGTACATGAGGATAAGATCCTCTTCAATCAATGTTGCATGGTTGAAACCACAGGGTGTCAACAGCCAAATCACAATATAGGCCAGAATTCTCAGTATAGCAGCAAGTCCTCCTACATTGAACGTTCTCGAGGCAGTTTCTTGGTTCCTTAAACAAGATTTATAGAACTGAACCTTGTTAAAGTTCCCAAGCTCTGTAGTGTTTCCTCTACTCACTACAGCACCATCATTTCTCAAGCCAGTGACGCTCAGCCAAAGCTCTTCATTGATAGCCATATCGATTCCTTTCACCTGTGAGTACAAGTTCTCCTCGTCATACCACGTGTTGGTCAAGAACACCTTAACCAAATCTGGGCACGTGTTCTCAGTCAGCTTCAAGAACTTGTTCAGCTTCTGAAACTTGAGCATGTCACAGACCTCATCAAGCTTCTCCTTCTTAAGCCACTCAAGGCTTAGCAACTTAGGAGTAACAATAATCTTCCTGCTATACAGCTTGTAATACTCTTCAATGCTCTCCTGATTTCCAACTAACCACCTATCAAGGTAATCGATTTCGTTGTTGTCACTGTCTAAGCTAGATTGTTTGATCATGGCTCTCTTGGTTCTCTTGTAGGGTTTGGAAGAGGACGCCATTTCTTTGAGAATTGTAGGTAATAGGAGAATTGAACTTTGCACATAGAACGAATAGAGCAAAGGCAGTAAGGTAGTGTGTAAGTTAATGCATGCTCGACCCTCTACTTAATGAAAAATAATTCTATAAAAAATAGCACATTGATTGACAATTCAAAACGTAAAAATAGCTTTTGTAGTTTTTGAGATTCTACAAGCAATCAATTCAGAGCAGGTTATACTTAGCTATAGAAAATCTCAAAAACAACTTTTTGACTAGTTGACTCTCCACTGTTGTAGTGCCATGTGGCATCTCGAGCTGTCTCTCTCTTCACATGCATAACATGAATATTGAATTGTTTTGTCTTGTTCAGACCTTCAACTAGCTGGGTTCCATTGTGCTTGGTTCTATTCGAATTGTTTCAGTTACACAGCTTCACTTTAGTTGCATTGTAACTCCAAAACAGTTTCACATGCATCCAAAATTAGAATTTAATCAGATATCAATATCCAATCAGCTGTAACACTCTTATTAAACATATTTTAAAACTGATCCAGATATAGTGAATAGTCATGTGAACCTGATACAATAAATGTAAAAATGGAACTGATCCAGTAATTCAAAAAGGAAAATTGAACTTGATACAGTAATTGTAAAACTGAAACTGTTACAGTAAGCTGAAAAGAAATTTAAACTTGACACAGTAATTTGTAATCTGAAACTAATACAGTAAGCTGTAAACTTCCATGTAATTACATCAACCAATAATCCACAAAACATAAACTAGTCTATTTCACATATTTGAAATCAATAATCCCAAGTTCATTTTGGAGGAAATTAAACCTCTCTTTGTTAAGTGGTTTTGTAAAAAGATCAGCAAGCTGATTTTCAGTATTAACAAACTGAATTTCACAATCACGATTATTGACATGGTCTCTAATGAAGTGATGGTGAATTTCAATATGCTTAGCCCTTGAATGTTGAATTGGATTTTTGGTAAGATTAATAGCACTTGTATTGTCACATAATAATGAAATTTTAGACAAGTTAAGGTCGAAATCACTTAACTGCTACTTAATCCACAGGCTTTGTGCACAACAGCTACTAGCTGCAATATACTCGGCTTCAGTAGTAGATAATGTTAGCACCAAGGCTAAGCATGTGATTTGATGAAGTCAATATTGTGAGCACCAAGGCTTAGCATGTGAAGCTGATGAAGACTGCCTCATGAAGAATCTGTTGGAACCAACCTGGACCAGAATTGTTCAAGTGAAGACTTTGTGCCAACATGAAGATAGTTGAGTAATTAGATCTTGGTCCTTAGTTGGATTTGTGTGTTGGTGACTGGCTTAGTCTTTAATCACTAGAGGCATGGTTCATCACTTCTGAGGTGCTAAAAAGATTCACAAATATTTTTATTAAAACTGTTTTTAATAAAAATAACCCAAACTGTTTTTGCTAGAAAAAGGTTTTTCAATCGATTGAATTTCTAAAACAATCGATTGAATGTGACAGTTATTTCTGTTGCAACTGAAATACAGTTATTGTTGTTACAACTGAAACCTTTGACTGGGTCAAACTAACGATCAAATTCAATTGATTGAATGGTTGGTTCAATTAATTGAATTGTGACAACTAAGCTGTTTTTAAAACTGATTTGGGTATTTAAAGGAATGAGAATCATCACTTTCAGATTTATCAAAACAAATACTTTCGAAAAGCATTCCTTGAGATTTTCTAAGAAAGATATTGCCCCTTTTGTGCGATCATCATTTTTGCAAAGCTTTTCAAATCAAGAAACCTCCAAGAACGTGAATCTTTGAAGCATCCTTGAAGTGAGGTTCTTGCTGCTTTGGTTCTGGACCAAAGGTAAGTCTTCTACACCTGATCTTCATTCTGTATAATCTGTTTTGTGTAGAAGTACTCTGTAATCTTTTCTGATCCTGTTGACCTGCAATCTGTTTGCTGTTTTCAATTACTGGGTTTGTAATTGAGTTGGTGCAGTTGGTTCTGCACTGGTCTCGCATCTGCTGAGGGGTTCAGTAGAGGGTGAGTACTGCTAGGAGCAGTGTTGCTTGTGGACTGCAAGTGTTGTGGTGCAGTGGGTTTCTACACTAGTTACACACTAGCTGAGGGGTTCAGTGAGGTGTAGGTTTACTGCTGGGAGCAGTTTGTAACTTGTTGGGAGCAAGGGTTGTAAACTGATCTTGTGATCTGTTTTAGTGGAAATCTTTGCTAGTTTGCAATGGACTAGACGTAGCCCTTGAGGAAGGGTGAACCAGGATAAAAATTTTGTGTTCTTGCCTTTCTCCCTACTCTTCTTGATTGCCTTTATTCACTGCTGCCATCTTTTAAAACTGATTGGATTAAAATCTGTTCATACTGTTGATCATACTCTGAACATCTGTTTACATAATCAACTGTGATTCTGGATTGTGTTTAATCTACTTGATTGGGTTTAAACATCTTAAATCTAGGTTAAAACATTTTTACACTGTAAACTGTTTTCTGGGTTTAACTGATTTCTGGGTTTATCTATGATATCTTCCGCTGTGCACAATTGATTGTTTACCTGACAGTTCAGAATTACATAGTCAATCGATTGAACAAAGAATTTTCATTCTCTACTTCAAGAATAAATCAGATTTGCGAAAAGTTTTGAAAGTTCAATTCACCCCCCTCTTGAACTCGGTCTAAACCTTATTTTACAGATAATGCAACACATGTTTGTTTCTTACTATGCCATGATATCAAACTTGATCCTAACAGATGACATGTTCCATTGGTGCTCTTCCTATCTATTTTACATCCTGCAAAATCAGAAGCAGAATAGCGTACTAAATTCAAAGAAACTTCACTTGGATACTATAGCCCAACATTTGTGGTTCCTTGCAAGTATTTCAGAATTCTCTTTGCTACAGTGAAGTGTGATTCCTTAGGATTGGATTGAAATCTAGCACAAAGACAAACGTTAAACATGATGGCTGGCCTGCTAATAGTAAGGTAAAGCAGTGAACCGATTAAGCCTCTATACTTGGTTTGATCTACACTAGCTCATTTCTCATCTGAATCCAAGTAACAATTAGTGGCTATAGGTGTTGAAATCTCTTTGCAATACTTGGTTTGACTAAGGAATGTTCCATGATTCAATTTCTTGATCTGTAGTCCAAGAAAATAGTTAAGTTCTCCCATCATGGACATCTCAAATTCTCCCTGCATAGCTGCAACAAACTACTCACACAGATTCTGATTAGTGGATCCAAATATAATATCATCAACATATACTTGAACCAAAATAATATCATTGAATGCTTTCTTAATAAATAATGTCTTATCTGTTTTGCCTCTCTCATATGCATGAGATCGCAAGAAGTTGCTCAACCTCTCATACCACTGTCTTGGGGCTTGCTTCCAACCATATAAAGCTTTCTTCAATTTGAAGACATAATCTGGATGTTTATGATCTTCAAATCCAGGAGGTTGACAAACATAAACTTCTTCATCAATATACCCATTTAGGAAAACACTCTTGACATCCATTTGGTGAAGTTTGGATCCATTCATGCAAGTGTATGCTAAGAGCAGTCTCACAGCTTCAAGTCTTGCTACTGGTGCATATGTTTCTCCATAATCAATTCCTTCTTCCTGATTGTAACCCTTTGTAACCAGTCTAGCTTTGTTTCTCACAATAACACCTTGTTCATCTAACTTGTTTTTGAACACCCACTTAGTGCCAATGACATTCATCTGATCAGTTATTGGAACAAGTGTCCAGACTTCATTCCTAGCAAACTGATTCAGTTTTTCATGCATATCATTTATCCAGTTGCTGTCTTCCAGTGCATCAACTGCAGTCTTTGGTTCAGTTTGTGAAACAAATGCCATATGTTCACATAATTGATTAAGTGTTCTTCTGGTTAAAACTCCTTTATGCACTTGACCAATAACGTTGTCTAAGGACAAATTTCTGGGAACTCTCCATTCTCTTGGAAGTCCAGAATTAATTGCATCAGTACCAACTCCAGATTCAATTGATTGAACTCCTTGATCATCTGATTGAATCTCTGGCAGTTTACTGGTATCATCTAATTCATTTTCTAGACCAGTATCAGCTTGTTGAATGTTTGGAAACTCATTATTTGCACCTATCTTAGAATTTTCCTACATATTCTGGTTAGTTTCGTCAAATGCAATATGTATGGATTCCTATACTAACATGGTTGTTTTATTAAATGCCCTATATGCATGACATGAAGTGAATAACCAAGGAAAATACCCTCATCAGATTTCAAATCAAATTTGCCCAAGTTGTCATGGTAGCAATTGATTATTTTACCAAGTGGGCGGAAGCTGCCTCTTATGTTAATGTCACGAGTAAAGTAATAGCGAAGTTCATAAGAAGAGAATTGATATGCAGGTACGAATTGCCTAGCAGAATCATTACTGACAATGGCAAAAGTTTGAACAACAAGGTGATGACAGAGTTGTGTGACGAATTTAAGATTCAACACCACAATTCCTCTCCATACCACCCAAAAATGAACGGAGCAGTCGAGGCAGCAAATAAGAATATAAAGAAGATCATCCAGAAAATGGTCGTAACTTATAAAGATTGGCACGAAATGCTCCCTTTTTCCTTACATGGATATCGCACTTCAGTTTGGACATCAACTGGGGCAACACCATTTGCTTTGGTGTATGGGATGGAAGCGATGCTCCCTTTTGAAGTTGAAATCCCTTTTCTGAGAGTGTTGATGGAAACTCAACTTGAAGAAGCAAAATGGGTACAAGCATGGAGAGATCAACTTAATTTTATCGATGAGAAAAGGCTAGTAGCAGTAATTCATGGGCAACTATATCAAAGAAGGATGAAGAAAGCATTTGATGGAAAAGTTCGCCCTCGGGAGTTCCAAGAAAGTGATTTAGTAATAAGGAAGATCTTGCCAATTCAAAGCGATCACAGAGGGAAGTAGACCCCAAATTACGAAGGCCCTTACGTGGTGATAAAGGCCCTTTCAGGAGGAGCACTTATCCTCACAAGGATGGATGTGGAAGAATTATCTCTACCTGTCAACTCAGACACAGTCAAGAAATTTTATGCCTAATATGTTTCTGTAATGATAGGGAATCCATGTAAAATATTGACACTATTGATTGACAACAATATTCAATGAAAACACTTGTTTGTGTAATTTTCTTTCTTTTTATATTTTGGTTTACACATTTTTGTCACACTGAGTAAGAGTAAAAAAGAAAGGACACGGGCACATGCTTTTGTTGAAACCTTGGGATGTTCTACAGATTCTTGCTTGTTGTCGCCAAGGACGAATCTCGATGGTGTCGCAAAAAAGAAAAAAAGAAAAAGAATGAAAAAATGTTCACAGGACTGAGTTAATTGTTTTCTCTAATATAATCTTTTGAATTCATGAAAAATGTTGCATTTTCACAGTTTAAGAAGAGGCAAAAGCTGACGTTTTCTAATGAAACATTTGCATGTATGTTGCTTGAAATCCTCTACCCTTTCCTCATCCCAAAACCTTAAAGCACAAGAATTTATCTCAGTAGATATCACCATTGCCCAGAATGACAAAACAAGAGCATCGCACTGGGGCAAAAACGTCAGGTTTTCTCTCGATTGGACAAATGGTTGACCTTAATCTCTAGGGGCAATAAAAATAATGAAAGTCCGTTGGATTGAAAACCTGCAAAGATAGTTTAGGCAAAAGAAATGACAGTAAAAAAAATCAAAAAATCAAAAGCAAAAATGAAAATGACATGTGTCGGAAGTCATTGAATCTTGTTTCAGGATTAACCTTTTGAAAATAAAGCAATCATGATTCAAAGAGATATATGGTCATGTTTCTTTATCCAAAGCAGACAAAATTGCAAATTTGTTGCACCCTTTTTAAGCCGAAAATAAATATTATCTCTTGAAATGACCTGAACAAAGATCATCATAAGTGAAATTCAGTTCAAGGTATGTCAAAAGGCTTCAAAAATCAAATAAAAGAGATTCGTCCAAGAATGACATGAGTTTGCAAGAAGAAATGTTGTCACAAAAGAAAAAAAAAGAGAAAAAGAAAAATAAATGAAGGAAAAATGCAAGAAATAATGAAAAGAATGGTGTGTTTGCAAAGGAAAACCTTGACCATTTTCACAAGAAAAAACTTGACTGATGATCTTTGTATCAAATTTTGAAACCCGACAAATAAATTTTGAGCCTTCGTATCCTTTTCTTGACAACCTTTCAAGCCCTAGCCACATTACAAGCCTAATAAAGTCCATATTGATTGGGGATTGATTGCTCTAATTTTCAAAGCTTAACCCTGTGACAAGGAGATGTGATTAATGACTTAGTCAGAAAAAGAAAAAGTAGAAAAAAAGAAAGATGTATGAAATGTTCCTGGAAGAAGGCAACTTTGCTATTATCAATCAATGGATTAACTAAAATCAAGCCAACTGAAAATTCAATACCGGGGCAACCCTTTCCTTTCACCTTACAAAAAGTAAATCAACTTTTATCCAGACCTTACTTCACTCTTGCACATCTAAGCTAGAATGGCTTTGCTTACATGAATATATTGCACAGACCTGACTTTTAGAGGTACATATGAAAAGCATCATATCATGTTACTTAGCCCCAGCTTTCACCACCTAGCTATTCAGTCCATCCTTTAAATAAGCAATCCACAATTCACCTAGTCTACCCACTACTGTACCAAAACTGGGGCAGATTTTGTTTCACACTTTGTTTGGATCTTTCCTTTTAGAGGAGGATACAGATGATGATATATCTGAGGCTGTGCAATCCCAGTTTCCTCAACTTTCTATCCAACATATTTCATTCGCCTGCGGATTCAAGCGCATACACTAAGATGTTTTAAAGGGAACAGTCAACAATGTCTCAGTCTTAACAACAACTTCGGGATTTGCACCATCCCTCATTTTCAAAAACAAATTTTGAATGAATTCAACGATGACAGAGAGAATAATTAACTCCGATGTCAATATCAAATTGTTAAAAAGAAAAAGGGAAAAATGAAAAGAGTGAGTCTCATGCATCCTCATTGCAATCATGCATTTCTTTCTAAATGTCAATATCAAAAATAGAAGAACATTTATGACAAATAGAGCTTCATGCATTCATAGATGCATTTTCATCCAAAAGAGTCTCATGCATTCTCATAGAAAAATGAAATTTTTGCATATATTCAAGCATTCGCCATAGAGCATGTATCATTCAAAACCCATTTCACCATTCATTTGATGATTGTTTACAAAGTTTTTATCTTTTTCAAATAGAGATCCTCTCATCAAGATTGGTCAAACCAAGTTTCAAATCTTTTTCAAACAAAGACCCTCTCCTCGAGGTTGGTCGAACAAATTTCAATCTTTTTTCAAACAGAGACCTTCCCTTCGGAATTGGTCCTAAGTTTTTCAAATCTTCTTCATATATGACCCTCTGCGAGACAAGGTCTCGATCTCAACTTTTCCAGCACGTGACGGTGCATGACCCTCTACTTTGTAATGGTCTCAACCTCACTTTTAATTTTCTACATGTGACGGTGTGTGACGCTCTACTTTGTAATGGTCTTAACCTCACTTTTAATTTTCTATATGTGACAGTGCATGACCCTCTACTTTGTAATGGTCTCAACCTCATTACACCTTTTCTTGAAATAGTAACCTTTCTTTTGTGGATAAATTCGAATGCTTGAAATTTCTTTTTCTCCAACCGGACAAAATTGGTGTTTCTGTCTTTACTTAACTTTTACCTTGATAATATGAAAATCTTAATTTCCAAATTATCTAGTAAAATTTAAGTAAAGAGGGGCAGCTGTCACCACCTAATTTCGTCTGGGTGGAAATTTTATTTCAAAAAAAAAAGGGGAAGGAAAGTTTTTAACCATGTTGAAAACAAAGTTTCGATTTTTATTTTAATTTCGTGGTTATTTGAAAAAAATAATAATAATAAAATAAATTTCGTGGTTAAGTACCATGCATTCATCAAGATTCACTGAGTAAACAACAAATATTTTGAATAATGTCAATAGTGCTTAAAACTAATGAAAAAAGATTACCAAGCTTTTGTTTTAACCTAATCAACACTCACACCACTCACTCGTGCCCACATCCACTGCCCTCGTAAACCGTCAACACCGACCTTAACTTCTGTCACCAAGCCCTTCCTTCATCCACTGTCGCGACATCACTAAACCTTGCACTAGCTACACTACACCAAACCCATACTCTCATTATTCCTCTTCCTCAAGACATAGCTATACTAGGTTTTGGTAATCATTCTTTATTCCAATTTCATGGTGTCACACCCCACGATGACCTCCACCAAGCCACCTAAACCTCTCCCCCATAATACCTCTCCATCATCCTTCTGTGCATCACCATATACCAACCACCACATTCTCCTTTCTTATCACACCAAACCATAATCAAACAATTACCATGAAACCTCCCACTTGGCGTCATTCTTCATCGTTGAACCCCACCTCTAACTCTATTACCCACCAAAACCAATTTGAGAACCAAGAACTTGATGCTTATGGCTCTTCCGAGGCATAATAATTCGTTTCCTGAGGCCTTGGAAACATTTCCTAGCATTGGAGTGGGTGACGACTTTGAGATAAGCCACACAAGGCATTTTATGGATCTTCTAGGAGCAGCTAATGAGAGCAATCACCACCAACTTCGCCTCCCTCGTCGTGCCTGACCTTTTCATTCTGCCTTCGTTATCTTCCCCGATGCCAGAAGCCGCGAGCCAGTCGTCACAGCCCCAGCGCTCACTGCCGCCACCTCCCACTCCTCCTTCGCTGTCAAGGAGGGCCACCACCGTCGTGAGCCGGGCGCAAGTCACCACTACCACTTCCATTCGTTGCCAGCCATGAGACCTCCGTCTCGCCAAACCACTCTCGTTTTACCCCCACCATCATCGCCTCATCATCGCCGCACTTTCCTCCCTCCGGTCAACCTCTACGTCCTCCACCATCGTCGCTTTTCGTTGGCAGCCCCTCTAGTTGTCACATGCACCCTTTGTCATACCAGAAATAACCCTAACCCTAAGTGGGTTTCTAGTTAGTGGGGCTACTTCCTGCTCCCCACTAATTAGGATTTGCACCTATAGATCTCCCATATTTCAAAAATACCCTTGACCCCTTTTTGTTAATTTAAAATAATAAAAACTTGGTATTGAGCTTATCTTTGAATAGTATGTTATTTTCTCTATTTTGTTTGAGCTTACTTTTTATATTTATTCTTTTTTAAAAAAAATATATAATAAATAAAAATATGTTATTAAATAAATTTTTGACTAAATTCTTAAATAGTCGTTCGCGTTATATGAGATTTAATTCGAAAATTTTCAATTTCGTTTAGATATTCAAATGACCACACGCGTCAAACAATATCTAATACTATAATTTTCTCTTGAAAAATATCTAATTTAAAAAAGAAATAGCAAACACCCAAATAAATAATTTTCTACCAAAAGAACTACGTAACCCCGATTTTCCATCCTTGATGGAAATACATAGGAACGAGATCAAACTCTTGTTGAGCACTAAAAATAAAAAACATATTTTTGTTTATTTTTATTTGCACTTTTGTTTATTTTTTCGGGAAAAATAATCATTTTCAAAACCACACTCATTTTACTAATTTAATTAAGGATACCGTCTTAGGACGGGTGTTGTGGGAGTGCTAATACCTTCCCGACACGTAACCGACTCCTGAATCAAAAATCTGATTTTCGTAAACCTGACTTATTCTTTTCTCAGTTTTTCATAATTTTTCATAAAAATTATGGTGACGACTCATTTTTTTTAAAATTATTTTACTTTTTTCGAATAGCCGTCTCCGTCGCGATTCTGGTTGCGACGAGTGAGTGTTGACCAAGGTTTGAAGTTAGCATTAAAAAGCCCTTTGAAGTTACCATTAAAAAGCCCTATCAAGCAGCTTGTGCATAAGAACTGAGTCTGTTACTCTTCTAAATTAAGTAAAATGGAAATGCTGATAAAAAAGAAGTTACAATGGAAACATTAAAACTTGAGCTAAAACTTCACTAACTCATCAAACACAAGAATAAGACATCCATTATGTATGCACGAGCTATATGTCTACCACTAGTAAACTCATTACCTCTCCACTGTTCACATGCCACAGAAGTATTCAGCAAATCCTATCCAATCATATATTACCTTTCATATTTTCTAGGCTTAAAGCAGCACAGAAGTATTTAATGAACAAATATCCATTAAATATTCAGTCCAACCTGAAGAATCTGACTTCATCTAGCATTTAGGTGCTCGTCATTAACCCTGTAACAGTGGCGTGACACTAACCCACCCAACAGAGTGACAAGGCCAAGAAGAAAAATAGCTGCTACAATTTCAATGAGAATGGCTCCTGCAGCGGATATTCCATTCTTGGACACTCTGGTTGCAATTGGGTTGCCCTGTGCAGTACTATTTTTTAGATCAGTTCCCAAATATTCAACAATAACATTATGACTGAATTTTGGGATTTCACCAGACAGAGGATTGTTAGAAAGTATCAACCGTGTCAAAGCGTGCAATCTAGTAAGATAATCAGGAATTTGACCAGAAAAGCGGTTATTTGAGAGATCCAAGGTTTCCAGGTTAATCAAATTAGAAAAACTGCTAGGAATAGGACCACTAAAGAGGTTGCTACTAATATTCAATGCAACCTGCTGATTCTCCAATGACATTTCTGGAATCACACCTCCTAGGCGGTTTTCCCCAAGTTGGAGTTCCAAAAGAACCCCCAAGTTGCCAATGGATGTGGGTATGTAACCACTAAGATTGTTGCCTTGCAAGAACAGGAAATTAAGCCTGTTTAAGTTTGTAATCTCAGATGGAATTGATCCACCCAGAGAATTGCTGCTCAAATTCAGGGTTAACAACTTAGAAAGTTGGCCAATATGAGTTGGGATAGTACCATTAAGATTGTTATATTGTAGCTGCAAGACATGGAGATTGGTAAGATTACCAAGCTCTTGTCGCAATACACCACTCAACTGATTCTGAGCTAAATTCAACAATGTCAAACTCCTGCAAGAACCCATTTCAGCTGGTATTGATCCCGTGAAGATATTGTTATCCAGCTCCAAGTATGTCAAACTATGAACTCCTACAAAAGCATCTGAAGGAATGTTTCCACTCAGCTGATTGCTCCCAAGCCTCGACCTGAACAAATTTGGAGAAACTTTCGTAGGTAAAGACCCATTTAACTTATTATCGGTCAAATCTACAACCTGCAACTGTGGTGGAGATAAAAGGTCTTCTGGAATGGCTCCAGACAGATCATTATAACTAAGATCCAAACTTCTGAGATATTTTGTGATCCCAGAAGGTATAGAACCCGTGAACTTGTTCTCACTTGCTGCAAATCTTGAAAGTTTTGTGATGTTCACCAGTGAAGTTGGAATTTCACCAGTGAGGTTATTAGTGGAAAGGATCAAAGTTTCCAATTTAGAAAGCTTCCCAATATTGACAGGAATAGACTGTGAAAGTTTATTGTTCTTAAGATCAATCAAAGTCAAGCTTTCATAACTCAATAATTCATCAGGGATTTTGCCATCAAAGCTATTGTTAGAAAGCAGAAGGTGCTCCAAAGCCATGGAATTTCCCAATTTGGTGGGAAGAGACCCATTGAACTCATTGAAAGTAAGATTCAAACTTTTGAGGCTAACCAACCCATCTATTTCCAAACCAATATTCCCTCCAAAATCATTGGAAGACATATCCAGGGATTCCAATGTCTCAAAGCCATGAAAAGTAGGTAAAACATCTCCAAACTTGTTGACACTGAAATTCAACAGCTTCAACCCCTTTATCTTTCCACACTCAGTGATGAAACCATCAGGGATTGAGCTCAGATGGTTTCTGGAGACATCAAGATGCTCCAGAAGAATGGAGTGAAAAACCAGAGGAGACATCAGTTTCAATTTTGCAAACAAGAGGCAGAAAGTCAGAAGAATGGAATGAAAAACCAGATAAAGAAATCCCTACTACAGAGGAGTTGGCAGAGTCACAACTCACTCCATTCCATGCACAAGGGTCTGAGTCACTACTCCAGGGAACAGTAGGAGCAAGATATTTTGAGAGACTGTTCATGGTTTGTGTTTGGGTTTGTGACAGCAGGGACAACACCATGGGACAGAAACAAAAAAGGAACAAAACAACACTAAGGAAAGATGTAGAAGGGTAGTCATACCTGCCCATGTTCTTAGCAGTGAGTTTTGAACTGTGATTACCCTTTATATGTGAATATCTATCTGGGGTGTGTGAATGAGTATTTTATTTGAATTGGATTGAGGGTGAAGAGAACATTATGAAGAATAGAAGAAGAGAATGTTGGGAAGTGTGTGCAGGAGAATATAAAGATATGTTTGGAGAAGAAAGAAGGTTGGTGGAAGGAGTGTAAGACCAAGTATGGCAAAAGTGTCTGAGAGTGCAGTTGACTGACATTGCAGGTCTCTCTCACTGCACGGAGACTTTTATGACAGAACATTTGCACTCAGTCAAGAATCAATGAATGATGATTCATGTCACCGCCTTCTGCAACACGTCTAAATTTTTCTTATTATTGTAATTTTTTTCATAGATGCAGTTTAGAAAATCTAATTAACAATTTTTGATTCAGTAGAAAGAAGAATATATATCTGCAAAGGTAAAAAAATACAGAGTTAAGAATGTAATATTATTCATTACGAACTTGAGGAGGTCACAATGTTAGATTTAAAGGCTAATTAGATTCCTCCCGTTAAGTTTATGTGACGAGAATTAGATAAAAAATACAATTAAAATTGATTAGAAACAATGAAATGGTATTAAAAGTGGTTTAGATTTTGAAAGTGAGAATCTAGTTAAATACATGTTTGGTTTTTCTTTTGGAATCTCGCATTCATGTTTTTAGAAGTGAAAAACTAAATCTATTCAAACTAGTTTTAGTTTGGATGTGAACTATAGATCTATGTTTGACGTAATCAGATGTACTAAAAGTGATTAGAGATAGAGGTTGATGAATGAAAAATGGAAATAAGATAGAAATTATTCAGAAACATATTCTGGGAGGCTAAGGATTTGAAATTTCTGATTTTGAACTTAAACATAACTTTCATTTAGTCTTCTTGCCCATAAGAACTGCTTCTACTATTCTTCTAAATAAGTTAAAACGGTTTACTGTATGGTGTAAGAGACAACAACTCAATAACTCGGCCATGTATCAAGTTGGCCAGACTGAGCTCAATAATACAATAGAAGTCCTCATCTCAGCACATTTGAAACGGTGAGAAATTACTTTTTGATTAAAATAATCGATAAGATAATATGGATTATCACCCTTAATTAATTCAGAATATCATTTTCAATATCTTGTTAATTATAGACCTGAATGAACAGAAACTTTGTAAGAACCATGAACAAAGGTCCATTATAACCTAGTATAAATAGCAACGACTGAGGATACTTAAACATTAATAGAACTTGGAGAAGGAGTGATCTTACCCGACATATACTAATATAAAATATTCTGGTGAGAACAAAATGGAAATGCTGATAAAAAAAAGTTAAAATGGAAGTATAAAAACTTGAGCTAAACTTCACTAACTCTGCAAACAGAAGAATAAGACATCCATTATTGTATGTATAAGCTATATGTCTACCACTAGTAAATTAACTGTACAATGTTCACACACCATAGAAGTATTCAGCAAATTCTATCCAAATTCTACCTTTCATGTTTTCTAGACTTGAAGCATCACCCCAAAAGAAATATCCCTTAAATATTCATTCCAACTTGAAGAATCTGACTTCATCTAGCATTTAAGAGCATCCTCAGCACACTCTTCATCTTTGGTCTTGTTTCTGGGGATGTAGCAACACAAGCACGAGCAATATCAAGAATTGCAAGCATCTGGTTTCTGACTGCTTGTGATGTTCTACTGATATTAAAGTCAAGAATGTAATCTTGGTTTGTGGAGTTACGCAAAACCCACTTGACCAATTCCGTTCCCTCAGTCACTGCAGGTTTTCCTGTCAGCAGTTCAAGCAGAATCACACCAAAGCTGTAGACATTCCCGGCCATTGTTACTGTCATTGTGTACGCATACTCTGCAAACCAACAAATAAAGTTAAGAGCTACGAAATTCCAAATGTGTGTAAGATGAGTGTTTGAAAAATTGATTTTAAGGTAAAGTGATTTATGTTTAGATATGCTTGATGCTGAAAGAAAGTTTGATGTAAAGCTTAATGGCAATTTTTCAACACAATGCAGAAGGTACATTGTATCACTTCTTGTCAAACTGAGGTTTGGAGGCAAAATCAACTAACCAAACATGTATCTTTACTAAAATCACATTTGATAGGAGATAAAAATCAATTCTGATGCTTTTCAACATGAAACCACGTACACTATAATAGCTTGGCAATCTCAATTGATTTCTGAATCACTAGGAGTGTATGGTTAAAGAAAAAGGTTTAAATGTGATTTTCAGGTTATATGCTCAAGTGTTTCATGAATTTAGTCAGGATTTTCTTTATTACTTTGAGCTAAAACTAAACTGAAACTGTGATTGAGTAATTGCACAGGACTGTACTTCACAAATGATATAGAACTTTGCTTAAAATATTTATAGAACTTTGATCAGATTGCCCCTACAACTTACATACATAGTTTGGTGGTGGTATATGAAGTTAATCTGTGAACCATGAAAAACTAACAGGAAAATAAAAGTTGATGAGTTATAACTTATATACCCGGAGGAATATAGCCAACTGAACCAGCAACTGCAGAAAAGTTCCCCGTACTCTTTGAGGGATCAATCACCTTGTAGTGTTCAATATCCCCAACTAGAGGCTCCTTGAGGGACTTGAGCATAATACTTTTGCTTGACAGGTCAAGAAGTAGAATTGGACTAGAGGTGAATCCATGAAGAAAAGAAAGTCCTTGAGCCACTCCAACAGCTATACTGTATCTGCTAGCCCAATCTAAAGACAAATCCATGTTTCCATGAAGAACATCAAAGAGGGAGCCATTTGAGATATACTCGTATAGTATATAAGCAGTGTCACTGGAGAGAACATAGGCCAAAGGAGTCATGACATTTGAATTGTTCAATTTTGCCAATACTTCTAGCTCTTTAACAAATTTATCATGACTTCCCACTTGGAATATCTTGTCAAACCAGTTCAGCTTCTTCACATAATAGATTGAACCAGAAGGCATGACAGCCATATAATAAGTTGAAAACCTTGTTTTAAGAGTAACATTTGATGTTTCAGCAACAGCTTCCATGGCTTTGGAGAAGTCAATGTTCGATCTATGCATGCCATTAGGAGTTAAGAAATTACTTTGCATGATGACCTGAGGATGCTGACGATCTTCTCCTGACTGTGAATGCTCATCATTAACCCTGTAATAGTGGCGTGACACTGACACAACCAACAGAGTGACAAGGCCAACAAGAAAAATAGCTGCTACAATTGCAATGACAATGGCTACTGCAACGGATATTCTACTCTTGGATACTGTGGTTGCAATTCGGTTGTCGTGTGCAGTAGTATTTTTTAGATCAGTTCCTAAATATTCAACAATAACATTGTGAGTGAAGTTTGGGATTTCACCAGACAGAGGATTGTAAGAAAGTATCAACCGTGTCAAAGCCTGCAATCCAGTAAGATAATCAGGAATTTGACCAGAAAAGCGGTTATTTGAGAGATCCAAGATTTCCAGGTTAATCAAACTAGAAAAACTGCTAGGAATAGGACCTCTAAAGAGGTTGCTACTAAGATTCAATGCAACCTGCAGATTCACCAATGACATTTCTGGAATCACACCTCCTAGGCGGTTTTCCCCAAGTTGGAGTTCCAAAAGAACCCCCAAGTTGCCAATGGATGTGGGTATGGAACCACTAAGATTGTTGCCTTGCAAGTACAGGAAATTAAGCCTGCTTAAGTTTGCAATATCAGATGGAATTGATCCACCCAGAGAATTGCTGCTCAAATTCAGGGTTAACAACTTAGAAAGTTGGCCAATTTGAGTTGGGATAGTACCATTAAGATTGTTATATTGTAGCTGCAAGACATGGAGATTGGTAAGATTACCAAGCTCTTGTGGCAATACACCACTCAACTGATTCTGAGCTAAATTCAACAATGTCAAACTCCTGCAAGAACCCAATTCAGCTGGTATCGATCCCGTCAAGATATTGTTATCCAGCTCCAAGTATGTCAAATTATGAACTCCTACAAAAGCATCTGAAGGAATGTTTCCACTCAGCTGATTGCTCCCAAGCCTCAACCTGAACAAATTTGGAGAAACTTTCGTAGGTAAAGACCCATTTAACTTATTATCGGTCAAATCTAAAACCTGCAACTGTGGTGGAGATAAAAGGTCTTCTGGAATGGCTCCAGACAGATAATTATAACTAAGATCCAAACTTATGAGATATTTTGTGATCCCAGAAGGTATAGAACCTGTGAACTTATTCTCACTTGCTGCAAATCTTGAAAGTTTGGTGATGTTCACCAGTGAAGTTGGAATTTCACCATTGAGGTTATTAGCGGAAAGGATCAAAGTGTCCAATTTAGAAAGCTTCCCAATATTGACAGGAATAGACTGTGAAAGTTTATTGTTCTTAAGATCAATCCAAGTCAAGTTTTCATAACTCAATAATTCATCAGGGATTTTGCCATCAAAGCTATTGTTAGAAAGCAGAAGGTGCTCCAAAGCCATGGACTTTCCTAATTTGGTGGGAAGAGACCCATTGAACTCATTGAAAGTAAGATTCAAAATTTTGAGGCTAACCAACCCATCTATTTCCAAACCAATATTCCCTCCAAAATCATTGAAAGACATATCCAGGGTTTCCAATGCCTCAAAGCCATGAAAAGTAGGTAAAACACCTCCAACCTTGTTAACACTGAAATTCAACAGCTTCAACCCCTTTATCTTTCCACACTCAGTGATGAAACCATCAGGGATTGAGCTCAGATGGTTTCTGGAGACATCAAGATGCTCCAAAGTTTCAATTTTGCAAACAAGGGGCAGAAAGTCAGAAGAAGGGAGTGAAAAACCAGATAAAGAAATTCCTACTACAGAGGAGTTGGCAGAGTCACAACTCACTCCCTTCCATGCACATGGTTCTGAGCCACTCCAGGGAACAGTAGGAGCAAGATTCTTTGAGAGGCTGTTCATGGTTTGTGTTTGGTTTTGTGACAGCAGGGACAACACCATGGGACAGAAACAAAAGAGGAACAAAACAACACTAAGGAAAGATGTAGAAGGGTAGTCATACCTGCCCATGTTCTTAGCAGTGAGTTTTGAACTGTGATTACCTTTTATATGTGAATATCTATCTGGGGTGTCTGAATGAGTATTTTATTTGAATTGGATTGAGGGTGAAGAAAACATGATAGAGAATAGAAGAAGAAGAAGAGAATGTTGGGAAGTGTGTGCAGGGGAATATAAAGATATGTAAGGAGTAGAAGGAAGGTTGGTGGAAGGAGAGTGAGAACAAGTATTGCAAAAGTGTCTGAGAATGGAGTTGACTGACATTGCAGGTCTCTCACTGCACAAAGACTTCTGTGACATAACATTTGCACTCAGTCAAGAATCAATGAACCATGATTCATGTCACTGCCTTCTGCAACACGTTCTAAATTTTTTTTTATTATCATAATTATTTTGTTCTGCATTTTAGAAAATCTAATTAACAATTTTTGATTCAGTAGAAAGCAGAATATATATCTGCAAAGGTAAAAAATATAGAGTTAAGAATGTGAAATAATTTGCACAGGTTACAATATTAGATTTAGAGGCTAATTAGATTTCTCCTGTTAAGTTTATGTGACGATAATTAGATAAAATAATATAATTAAAAATAAGTCCGACTCTAATATTTAATTAAAAATAATTTAATATTGAGTTAAACATTTTAATAAATGTTTTTTTTTGTGGACTTTGACTCTGAACACTAACATCTTGGGACCCCACAAGCATGGAAAATGTTATTCAAAGTTCAAACTCGCTGTTGCATACGAGAAATTCAGATTCTTATTAGTCCTTAACGTTTTCCATGGACAACACTATTAACTCTGAATTAAATATTTTAAATTTATAGAAAACTTTCTTAAAAAAACTAAAATTTAATTTATATATTTAAATTTATAGAGACGCTTTTTAAATTTATTACAAGACAACAAATCTTATCAAATACATTAAAGACGTGTAGAAAGTTATACTATTTAAAAACTGCATCCTAATAACCAAATATATTATTTCACTTTGAAAATTAAAAAAAAAATGCTACTCATTAAGAATTTAAGAATATAACATTTCTTTTATTAATACAGTTTTATCACAATTATTTCTAGTAGACACTCAATATATCCTTTAATAATAAAAAAAACTAATTTTTTAACTAGTGGTATTAAGAGTTAAGTAATTATAGATTAAGGGTGTGTTTAGATTGGGAAGTAGATTTGAAGAAGTGGATTTGAGTTGATTTGAGATAAAAGTGTGTAGAAAGTTTGATTGCTTGAATTAAAGAAAAGATGATAAGATTTGAGTAGAAATTATAATAAAATTTTAATATATAAAATTATAAATATATTTTTATAATTAAAAATAAAATATAATTAATTTATCTAATATAAATAATCTAATTTTTAAAAAATTAAAAAAATATTAAATTCATAATTATCTTTAAAATAAATTTAATATATTATAAAATATATTAATTTATTAAATGAGAAAATTAATTGTTTTCAAAGTATAAAATTAAATTTTTTTAAAATATTTTTAATATTAAATTTACAAATAATTACTATTTTATAATAATAAAATAATTATTATTTTATAATAGTAAAATAATTATTATCATATAATTTATTTAAATATTTATATTTTTTTATTAAGTTATAATTATATTTATTTATTATTAATTATTTAATTAATAATATTATATAAAATTTTATTTTTAAATGTTATTTATTATTATATTATATTATATTTTATATATATATATATATATATATATATATATATATATATATATATATATATAATCAATTACGTTAAAACGTAATATAATCGGGTAATTGATTATGTATATTAATATATTATTATAATTATTTATAAAAAAAATTTTATTAATAATTTTAAATTTTTTATTTTATTAAAAATTTGATTATTATATATTTTGAATTATTTATTATTTTAAAATAATTATTTTTTATATTTTATTTGTAATTAAATTAATTTTTTATTTAAAAAGTAAATTTTTCTCGCAAATTTCTGTTTTAAGTAAGGAAAATTTTGAGAACAACTTTGGTTTTTGTTTTCCGTAAAATAAAATTTTATTTTTTGTACCTTTTTTTCTATTTCTTCCCTTGAAAAATTTCCGTCCTCGGAAACAAATGGATTCTAAAAATAGAATTTAAGAATAGATACAATTAAAAGAAAAAAACGTAAAAAAGTAGAATAAAATTTAATGAAGAGATAGATTACATAAAAATCGTATATTAAACTATACAAATTTAATATAATTATAAAAAAATAAATAAATTGATATTTCAATCTTTTGAATAATTTCTTACATAATATATTAACTTTGTTAATACTGTTTACAATGTTAAAATAATTAAAATTTATTTTATTAGTAGTTTTATTAACATCAGCTATTGAGACTGATATTAAAATAACTGAAAATAAATATATTGAGAAAGAAAGTTTTTATCATAATTGTATTTTAATTATTTATAACTAATCTTAAAATTGGGTCAACAAATTATAACAATAATTTATTATGTTCTTATTTTCAGTGTAGGGTATACTTTTGTTGACTTGACTCAAATGCTTACTCCATAATTATATACAAATTCTGTTGAAAAATCAGTGATGAATATATGATGTTAATTGACATAAAAAAATAGAAATTTAATGAGTGGAATGATGCTATAAAAGGATAAAAAATGAGAAGAATAAAAGTATATATATATATATATATATATATATATATATAT
>Ga0209489_102749_pt1 | contig 35251 bp, 18 predicted proteins | sample SiratrowhiteBW_FD_187527 | JGI IMG/M metagenome (GOLD analysis project Ga0209489, IMG submission 187527) | Root nodule microbial communities of legume samples collected from California, USA - Siratro white BW (SPAdes) (version 2) | ecosystem: Host-associated > Plants > Roots > Nodule | place... | reverse complement strand
ATATATTTTTTTTTTTAAGAATTAAATATATTTTAAAGTGAACTGAGTCTTTATTTTGAGTTATTTGAACTTATTTAACATTCTCTATCCATTTAAAATAATATTAAACAATTATATATCACTAATGAAACTTCTTATCTTATTTAAATAATATTTTATAGTATAACATAACCAATACACTGTATTTAGATTAATTTTTTTTCCTAAAATAGACTTTCCCTTTAATTTAAGTAACTTATTTAACAATACTAATATAATTACATAATTTAATTAATTTTCAATAAATACAATATTATATTTATTCTAAAAATCCTGTAGAATTAAATGATTTTAAATAGCAGTAATATATAATAACATTATTATATATAGTTTATTATTACTTTTACTTAAGGTATGACTTGTATTATAGGTCAGTATTCGCTTGTATGAAGATTGAGTAAATGTTTCGTTGATATATTCAACAATAAATTAAAAAAAAGAACCAGCAACTAATATACATTTAAAAGAAAGTCCATATTTTTTATAATTAGAAAAAAATGACTCATTTGTATTTTTATATACAGAACAAAAAATTATAAAATATATCTTAATTATATATTTTTTATCCATATCTGTAATGTTACATGTACCTAAAATAATCATGTGGAAATTATTTTTTAAATTTTTTGGTTGAAACATTTTTTTAATTAATTGAATTTAGGTCAAATTTTATTTTAGTCACCCAAATTAAAATTAATTTTTTAATACTTCAAATTTAAAATTGATTTGTTTACTCTCTCAAATTGAAAAAATAAATTAATACTTTTAATTCAAAATTAAATGTAAAACTTTCGTTGTTAATTTTTTTTTGGCGAAAAATATTTAAGACATAATTTTTTTATGAAATTGATGTATAATATTTATGTCAAGATTTTGTATTGTATAAATAATTTTAAGTGACTAACAATATGTTTTCTAAAAAAAAATAAAGATAGAGGATAAGGAATGTTTATACCGCTCTTATCCTAGAAGCAATCATAAGCACTGAAAAAAAAAAAGAGTAACAAATAAGAAAGATATTTCACACACTTATAAAATCTTTTTTTTCCTTCAAATTAAACACGTGTTACTTATATCAAATAATTTTCAACAATGTCAACTTCGAAAATAAAAATAGATTATTTTAAAATTATGAATCTTAAAAAAACTACTAGGAGAATAAAAAGGTGTTTCTAAATTTAAAGGACTAGCAAAATTATATTTAATTTTGAGGGATTAAAAATGTTAATTTTATGTTTGAGAGACTAAAATATCACTTCTAAATTTGGAAACTAAAATAAAGTTTGATCCAAAGTTTAAAGACTACAAAATATTTTTAGTCAAAATTATTTAAAAGTGTTTTTCTACATCATTATTTTACACATGCATGAGGTAGATGTCCTTAGTCACCTCAACATCAAGTCTAACATCGACATTGATAAGAGAAAAAAAAAATCATTTTTGAAAGTCAAGAAGAAAAAAAATTAACTTTTCAATTATCATGGTGTGTCTATATTTAAAGTAGTTTATGGGTAAATTGCAATTGGTTAAGTTTATGATGGTAAGTAACATTATTTATAGTTTTTAAGTGTACAAATGACCCATCAATCTTTCTAAAGAGGTGAAAAAATGTATTGAAAATTATATTTAGACTTAGAGAGAATTTTGAAGTAGAGTTCTTTAGGTCTTCGTAAATATGAATGTGGATTTGATCTAGTTATTAATATTGGAAAGCATAATTTCATATATATGCTTGGAATTTTGACTATACACTACTATAAAATGGTCTTAGTTGATATTTGTTAGATTTTTTAATAAAAGTTTTCATAGACTTGTATCTTTAAGTCTTTATCTATCTCTTCTAAGATAAATTGTTAATTTTTAGAATGATTTTTGGTTGTTGGATAAACATTTATCTCAAATTTTAAAGATTTATTGTTATGAGAGATTGAGATGATTATAAAATTTGTTGATACTTGAAATGACAATACTTGATATATTTCTAATTCTTTGATGTATATATTTGCTTTTCAAAATTTAGGATCATAACTAATGAAAAAGAGCATTCTATTTCGACCATGAATGATTCTTAATATGAAATTTATTCAGGTTTTTTTTCAAGGTAGTTACGAATCACACTCTTAGAGTATTTTGATTTGATCTTCTAATATTACTTAGTTAAGACATCATTATTTGGAAACTTCTTCATAATAGGTTTCCAAATGATAATCATATTCAATCTCAACATTTTTCTTCTTTTTCTATGTGTAACTTATGTAATGCAATTGAGGAGACAAAACACCCTTTATTCTTTGATTCTATTATTCTAATAGGCTTTGGTATGAGATTTCTCATATTTTTTTTCTAACTTTATTTGTTCATCTAATGAAGATGTTATAAGATTTATTTCTAACCTTGAGAGTCCTATTGTTTCTGAGATTAGGCTTGCTATTGTTACTTGCATTATATGGATTATACAAAAATCTAGGAATCATGTGAGGTTCAAGCATCTAATTCATTTTTATTATGCTCTCTCCCTGATTAAATGACACATTAAAATAAATAAGTAATGGCTAAAGTAAAACATATAAATAATGATACAATTAACTTGTCCTAAGTTCACTTTTGGGGCCTTGACCACATGGGTTCTTCTCCTGTAGGTTTCGAAATGCCTTGGGTGTGCCTACAAGGTCATAAAGTTTCTAAGCCACTGATAAAGTCTACTTGGGGACAATGAAAAACTTTTGCTCGAGCTTTAGATAATGTATGCAATATACCTTTTTCTCAACTTCAATCTCCATGCATTAATGGTGAGATGGTCACTGTCCAAATCCTTAAGGATGTGTATCTAGTGGAGCTGGATGACTGTAAAAATTATTTACATGACAGAGTCCTGTTAAAAAAATGAGACAAACCTCTCACACATATGGATCTTTGTAAGAAGTTGAGTACGACATGGAGTTCTCTAGTGTCGTGGAAAGTGATTTCTTCGAGTAAGAGTTTTTATGAGTTCGAATTTTCCTCTCTTGAAAATATGAGACGTGGTTTGGTTGTTGGATCCTAAAGTTTGTCTTTAGGTCTTTCTCTCACATTTGCATGGACCAAAGATTTTGTTTCTATTTCCATGAAATTGACTAAAGCTCAATGTTGGGTTCGTGTGTAAGGCTTATGCATGGAATATGAGCAACTGAAGGAAATATTCTCAATTCCAAGTGGGATTGAGACTCCTCTAGTGTTAAATGACTGCACCATGAAAAAATGAGAGACTTATTTATCGGGTTTTAGTGGATGTTGATCTTCTCTCTATCTTGCCCCAATAACTTTTGCTAGAGCGTCATAATTTTTATTTTATTGCAAATATAGAATATGAAAGACTTCCTCCTCTTTGTTCATTTTGAAAAATGATATGACATTAGGTTTCTTGTTGTAGGAGTAGTGAGAGCATAGTGAACAAAATTTAAAACCAAAGTAGCGACTTGTGCCAAAAGTTTAAGTGATTAATCATGAGGATGTTGTGTCTTCACAACATGAAGTTATTCCTAAGTCTCATTCTAAGAGAGATATTGTTGTTGATGTTGCGGTGATGGACGTGCACCATTGTTCTGGTTCGGATCATGATGATACCTTAAGGGCAAGCCAAGTTTCGTCGTGAAAACATTCCTTACAAACTAAGAGAATATTATTTATGTCTACATTAGCTTTAAGATTTATATATGTTCGCCAATACCTTTTGTCTAGTCTGGGCCACGGGATGAGTTTTAGGCCCAAAATCAGATAACTGAAGTGTGAGAAGTAGTCCACTTATGACGTAAAAATTGAATGAACATGCGCCCGTCATGAAATTGGGTCGCGACCCAATTCAGGGGCCTATAACAATTATTAAAAACAGCAGGCCAAACAAACTGACATTCTCTACAATCGATATTCGACTATGGACATTATTTATTAGATCGTTAAGATTTAATACTAGATCACTAATAATAACTACATTTCATTTAAATTCTGTACCGAATTGCATAGTAAAAAAAATATAAATACAAAATATTAGAACAGTGAAAAAATAACTTATATTTAAGTTAGTCAAAAGCGACAAAAAACCTAATCAATTAAAACACATTTGATACGAATTGAAGATATATACACACTCACTTAACCACATACACATTTATACAGATATTGAGATACATATACTAAATTATATTTTAAAATGTTAAATGGTTTGTATATATCCCTTATTAAATTTTACTATATTTTCTCTAACTTTTAGGTGGGTGTTTAAGTTGACTCGGTGAGTTTTACTATTTGTACAAAAATTTGTATTTTATTTATCATTACACTTTTATTCGTCTAAATTGAAGCTCTAACAATAATTAATTTAAGTAAAAGTAACTCACAATTATTATTTATTTTAAATTCAAATAAAATATTTAAAATTTATTTTCAAAATAAACACTACCCGATCAAACTGGACACCAGTTTTACCGTCAAACCGTCCTATCTAATTTAATAATCATAAATAAAAAAGAAAAAGTAACAATTGACAGCTAAATTTTGTCAATACAAAAATATAAAAATTATTATTAACTGTAATAATAATTAATTTAATTTTTTTTGTCCAATATACAAAGATTTTAAACGCATCTTTACTGTCTTGTTTTTTCTTTTTATACATTCCATTTCTGTCTCTTTTTATACGTAGAAGAGAAAGAAAACAAAAGGAAAAAAGAGTTAGGAAATTTCCACGTCACACAGTTCCGTTGGACCGTGGGGCCCACTGAAAAACCGTGGCCTGACGTGGCAAAACCTTGCATTAATCTCATTGTTTGAAAGCCTCCATCTTCCCCTGTCACATTCAACCTTCACCTTTTCGTGTATATAAACTTAATCCTTCACAGTATTCATCAACCTTCACATTTCTTCTCTACGCGCATTCCTTAGATCTTTTCGAACGAATCTCCTCTTGCTTCGTAAGCTAAACAAACCAAACACTGTTTCTTTGGATCGCTCTGAACATCTCGTTACAAAAGCAACTCATCACGCTTATACGGCACCGTTTCGGTAAGGCATCTTCTTCTTTTTTCCTTTTCAAATATCTGCGCACTGCTCACATACGTTGCGTGATTCCTGTTCGTACTATGGGCGCAAGCTCCTGTTTGGCACACCGAATAAATTAGCTTTTGTTTTCGCTTTTGCCGAATCCGGTTCTGTGAAAAGTTCAAGTCAAAGACTGTTGGTTTCGTTAAAAGCTCATTCTCTTTTGTTGTGTATGTTTGGTTTGTTTAACTTTGCTGCGTTGGCCGAAGTAGCAAAACGACACGCGTAACTGTCTTTCGCGTCGTTTGAGGGAAATGGTGGCGAGAGATTGCCAGCGTTCGGTTTTTCGTTTCCTCGTTAGGAGGTGGTGGTGGATCGTCATTACCGTGTTGCTTTTGTTTTGTTTATTTTGTTTTTAATTTTCAACTTTCTAATTTTTTATTATTTATTTTTACTTGGGCGTGTTAGGATGTTTTTTTTTTTTTTTTTCAATTACTTGAAAATTTGTAGGGAAAAACTTAGAGGCAGCTCCCTCAGTGCTTTTCGGTAGTGGTTTTTAATTCGAATTAGAATTTCACTTTCTTAATTCCTACGGAAAATTGAGTTAAGTGAAACTCTAGTTTTGATGGAAGAATATTTGGTTATGTTCCAATTTATATATTTTAATTTGAATTGCATTTTGTTGTGTGACAAAAATACGCAGTTGTGAAATGGCAGTGGGTGATGGTAATTACTGTAGAAAGTCGAGGTAGTTTTGTTTTGTACTTCGAATTACATATTGATGGATCGTCATTACTGTGTTGTTTTTGTTTTAATTTTTAAAGTTTCAATTTATTTCATTAGGTTTTTTTTAATTACTTGAAAATTTATATGGAAAGAACTTAGATACAGCTCATAAGTGATTTTAGTCCTTTTTACCAACCGTAATTGTAAAGCTAATAGCAAAAATTTTGCATTAACATCATAAATTGGGTGAAATTTCAATTATTAAAGAACGTTATATGAAAGTTTTGTTGCCCTTTTATATTGAATTTGAATGTTTTTTCTTTTGGTGATAAAAACATGCAGTCAGGAAATAGCAATGGGTGATGGTAGTTATGATAGAACTTTGTGGGAGTTCTGTATTCCGGATTACATATTAGTGCCAGGATCTGAGGGAAGAAGTGTCCCGCATGTACCTGCGTGCCCTGTGATTGTTTTCATAAACTCCAAAAGTGGTGGCCAGCTTGGAGGGGAGCTTCTTGTTTCCTATAGGAAACTTCTTAACAAAAACCAGGTAAACTGTTTTTTTCCTGTTTTTGTCTTCTTTTATTTTTTAGCAAGTGGGCACATTATCTGAGTTTTTTTTCTAAGGTGGGACAACCTGTTTGATGGAAAGACAATTTAATCTAACTTATGTACCAGGTTTTTGATTTGGGAAAAAATGCTCCGGATAAGGTTCTGCAGAGGCTTTATGCTACTTTGGAAACGCTCAAGCACAATGGGGATAATTTTGCAGCTGAAATTCAGAATAGATTGAGAATAATTGTAAGATGATTGCTGCGCAGTGATCTCTAATTTCTTGTAGCAAGGAAGAAGATTCAAGTTGTTATAGTTTAATTATCTGATGATCTTTGATTAGTATTTGTTTCTAATGTATTCTGGAAAATCAGGTTGCAGGTGGAGATGGTACTGCTAGCTGGCTTCTTGGAGTTGTATCTGACCTTAAATTACCTCATCCTCCACCAATTGCAACGGTGCCATTGGGGACGGGAAATAATCTTCCCTTTGCGTTTGGATGGGTATTTTATTAAACTTTCTATTCTGTCTGCTGAACTATGTAAATTTCATGATTACTTGGATCAGTTTTCGTTTTGTTTATGCTCTTATTAATGAGCATGTCGATCTCAATTCACGCAGTTTGACATTTCTTTGACTAGTTATAGATCAGTAGTAATTTTCGTTTACATTTTTATGGTCATTTTATAGTATGAATCTTATATGTCAAATTGCAATTCCAATTTTCAATTACAACGCTAATCCTTAAGGTGTGAATTGGATGCTTTGATTACAGTGGTACAAAGTATGTCTGGTTGTTTACTGGATTTTTTTTTTTCTTGGACATTTTGCAATGTACATCAATTATCAATTTATTGCATGTGGGTGTGGGTTTGGGTGTTTTATAATTTTTTATAAAATATTAATAACCCAATACATTAGGAGCTAACTTCCTTTTTAACAAGGGTCAATTGCAAAGTTTTATTCTTTGATGGAAACAGTGCATGAGTTGTACATGTGCTGAGCATGATTTACTATTTTTTACAGGGAAAGAAAAATCCAACCACGGATCTTCAATCAGTGACGTCATTCCTAAAGGATGTAAAAGCGGCAAAGCAAATGAAAATAGACAGGTATCTACTCGTTTTATTTGAATTTTCAAATTTATTGAAACTTCTTACGTGCACTTGCATAAATGTATACTATATTCAATACATCGTTGCTGAAAGCATTCAGTGGAACTTTGCTTTAAATGTCTAGAAGTGTTCTGACTTCAGAAGTTGCATGAGCATTTGTAAGACTTGTGTCCGAGACATGTGAGAGAAACTGTTTGTTTTGATGATAGGCTTCAAGTATTTTAGCATTTGTATAGTGTACGTTTTTTGTCTCATGTTTAAGATATTTCCCTTCCTTGTCCTCCCTTATTTTACTGTAGTATTACCTATTCAACACTAAGGTTTCACGATATGATGTACTTTAAAAGAAATGAATATAGGATTTTTATTTTTGCCTTCAGTAGCATTCTTGATTTCTCTCAGAATAATAGAGGTCTGGATCAAAATTAGGCATGTTGTGCAATTGGCTATGTTTTTAAGGGTAAAACATATCATGTATTGGGTTTATTATGCCATTAGTTTATTTTAAGGTTTAACGTCGTTGATTTTTTTAGATGTTAACGATGTTAATTTTACATCCATTAACCTTGTCGCCTCCTGATCAAATATATACCTGTGGTTTTCTCTTTGTTGCTAATGTAGAATTAGGATACTGGCTGCTCTGTTTTCCTCTACATCCTGCATTTCCATGTAGGATTGAAGCATGTACAGAAGAAGAACATGACATATTTACCATCTTTTATCAGTTATTTTGCAACTGAATAATTTCTTTGACTGCTAATTTTTTTTACAGCTGGCATATTGTAATGAGAATGAAGGCTCCAAAAGAAGGTTCATGTGACCCTATTGCACCCCTTGAGCTGCCTCACGCTATGCATGCATTTCATCGTGTCTGTTCAACAGATAAGCTTAACATGGTGAGTTATATGTATTTTTTTCCCTTTTCATTGCTGATGCCTGTACATATTTGTGCCGATAAATCTGTAGTCTTGGAAATGCCAATAAAGAGATTATTAATGAAATTAAAGATGCTTGTGAAGCAACAGAGTTCTTAATCATTTGATGAAAAATAAGTTAATATTTACTATTATTAATTTCGGTTAGTTTCTTCTTTTATGAAAAAAATAGACAATTTCTGGCTCGCTTGTCAGAAATATGACTTGTGATTAACCACCATCAAATAGTTGTCATCCGTCAATTTGGACGCTTTATAAAATGTATGGTAGACATCTATAGAGCTTTTATAATGTCATCAAATACAATTAGAAGAGCTTACTATGGCAGGCATATGATTTTAATGATTATCTTGTAATCACTTGAATATAAAAGTGGTAGAGAAGTGATTCATAATCGAATCAGGCAACTGCAGTGCTATGCTTTTATTCTTTAGCTTTTCTTCTTTGCAAGTCCTTGATATTTTCATTTATTGTAAGGAGTCTGGACATTCCGTGTATGCTTATCAGTGAATTGTCTGTTTACAGGACGGTTACCACACTTACCGTGGGGGATTTTGGAACTACTTTAGCATGGGTAAGAGAAGCAGACTTGTTTTTAAACTGTTTGGGTGGGGGTGACAAGTACATTGGAAAAAAGTTTTGAGCTGCAGAAGTGCAGAAGTTGCGTAACCAAAGCATTGCCTCTGGGTCAAAATAAATTTAGTTTTAAGCCCTAAAATTGTGTATGTGTTCTATGCAGGAATGGATGCTCAAGTATCTTATGCATTTCATTCTGAGAGGAAGTTACATCCAGAAAAGTTTAAAAATCAGTTATATAATCAGGTACCAAATTGCTCAATATAACATGTGATACAGGAGCGATACATTGCTTTCATATTTTCAGTTTTGCTTCCATTTCATTGTCCGTACAGCTGTACTAGATATTTGGATATTATAGCCATCCAAGCTCAATATGATTTTCTGATAAATACGAAATATGTGTAGATGGTGGTAGTAAATTTTCAGTGTATAAACTCGAAATCTAATAGCTTTTTGCCTGTTATGCTTTTGCCAAATTAGCTGAGCCATTTACCTGATAGACATGGACGAAATATTATGCATCTGAAGTTACTTAAAATGTTCAATTTTTATCCTCTTCAGTTTGAGTGTCCTGCATATCCATTCAAGACAAATTTCAATTATAAAGTAACTGAAAAATTTGTGGAGGTCTTAGAAACCTATTACTTCTCATTTAATCAAATCAATAATAGATTTTGAAGCTGTATGGGATATGTTTGGTATAAGTTAGGGGTGAAACTTCGTACTATTGTCAATAATTAGCCCTCTCTCATCATGCCTTTCTTCTGTTAACCAGAGTGCCTATCTGAAGCTTGGATGTTCACAAGGGTGGTTCTTTTCGTCTCTCTTTCAATCTTCACGGTTAGTTACTAAAGAGGCACCAAACTTATCTTTCGAGTTTATTCTGGAAAAAAATTAGTACAATTTATTTATTTGAAAGACATTTACTAATAACATTTTACTAAGTTGGGTGTTACAATACAACCATTCCCTTGCAAGGGCGGAGCTTTGTTTGGTGTAAATAAACCTGGTTTTTGTTCATACGCTGATGCTGTGTACTGGCAGCATTTACGTATCGTCACTGTTGTGAAGATAGAGTGAGCAACATAAATTTTATTTTAAGAAAACGAGAAGTGATCCAGTAGAATGAAATTTCCCTTTTGCCTTATCCATTTAAATTTTTTGACCAGTCCTCCACCTCATTATACTGAGGTATAGTTTTAATTTCAACCAACAAGGTCTAACACAGTTGTTAGATACTTGGATTCTTTAAGCATAGTTTGTTAATCTCTTAGTTGAGAGAGGCAAAACACACTTTGGTAATCTCTTCTAAGAAAGAAATTAGTCTCTGTCGATAGGTTCGGGGAAAGCCTTCGCCTTGGTGCACATACAGAAAAAGGGTTTGAATTTCTAAATCTAGTATGGAATGTCCTTTTTGTTTATCCATTTAAATTTTTTGTACGAGCTCATTATAGTCAGGTCTAGAATATACTAAAGCCAAACCCGTTATAAGTTATGAAAATTCCCTCAAATATTTGCTGAATACTTACGGTTCTTTGATACTAGCTGAGAAAAGGATAAGTTGAATTTTAATATGGTTCAATGGCGATGCAATGCTTATAATGTCTCGAGTCAGTTTGTAGTTGTAAACAAGAAATGCTAGTTTCTGCTGGAATATTTCTGTTTTTCGTTGTCTTTTTCCTTTCTGAATTATGTGGTGTTGAGTTTGCAATTTATCTTGTGGTAGTCTAATTCAGAATGATTAAATTTTGACACAGGAATATAGCTCAGCTGGCAAAGGTTAAGATAATGAAAAATGGTCATTGGGAAGATCTCCACATACCTCGCAGGTGACACTTTTTATGAAGACTCATTTTTCATTTTTATCCAATTTATTTTGGTAATGCAATTTGGCTTCCCTTAAGATTTCATACATAAGAAAATATCAGTCTCCTTGGATTTCTCTATTAAGATTTACTAGCCATAGATGTGAAAATTTCTTTTACATATGGAGCATTTCGTTTCTACCAAATAAAAATATTTATATAAGGTATGTCTGAAAAAGGTAACAACATAAGATGTAGGAATAACGCTAAAGAAGAAGGTAAACAAGGCCTGTAACCTTGGTATAATTTTATGAATCTTCATACTAATTCAAACGTTTAATCTCATATACAGCATCCGGTCAATAGTTTGCCTCAACTTGCCCAGCTTTTCTGGTGGACTCGATCCTTGGGGAAAACCAAATAGGAAGAAATCAATTTATGTAAGTGCCAAATTTCATCTATCTCTTTTCCTCACGTTCCAAGAATCTTGTAGGAGCATACTTGTTAAGAACTTGGACATAATTTATTACGTATGAGGATTCTAATAAAACATTCTATATAATTTTTCCTTTCAGAGGGACCTGACTCTTCCCTATGTGGATGATGGCCTATTTGAGGTAGTTGGTTTTAGAGATGCTTGGCATGGTCTTGTTTTGCTTGCACCAAATGGACATGGAACTCGTTTGGCACAGGTAAGGACAAGTTGGTTTTATGATCATACCCCAGCAGTTATTATTTTCTTCTTAGTATATAATATATATGATGGGACGGCCTAAGACGTAATAAAAATGCTCCTTCTATTTCTTTATATTTTTTTTTTTCTTTCTAGGTTTTCTTTACATTAAATTTTATGATACTTTAGGTTTAGAAAAAATAACTTTTAATAAAAATAGTGAATAGGTAACAAAGTTACGTGTCCGTTAACTTATTTAATGTTTTAATTATAAAAGATTAAAATGAATATTAAAAATAAAACAAACCTTCTTAAAAATAAAAAAATATTAAATTGAAATTTTTAGAACACTTTTAACTTCAGTTAACATTATTAACTTTAATCAATAGTTCGAAAGATCCAAATACGCATTTTAAAATATAAATTTTATTAAATTAAAGTTTCAAAATTTAATATATCAAAACGAAAAACGTCAAAATATAAAAAAGATTGAAAATAGTATTTAGCGCATTTTTCTCTAAATATGAAATTTAGAATAATGGGCATGACCCTTTCTTTTAGAAGCCATTGCATCTTGCTTAATCTTTGTCCGAGGAAATCACCTGTCACTTTGGTGCCTTCTTCAGCAAAGATATATGACAAAACCTTTTCTCTCTTCTCATTTTTAATCACTTGATTTGACAAAATGTTTTCCACTTAACTACAAAAGTTTGTATACGAAATAATGAAAACAACTCTTTGGACTTGTTTACTTCTTTTTTTAAGAAAAAACTTATTTGAAAACACAAGGTAAAGTAAAAATGAGGTGACATTTTTATTAATTAAAGTGAAGAATTGAAAACATTTTATTAAATTAAACATATTTGCAATTTTCTTTAGTGTATTCTAGACAATTTCATTTTTTTAATAAAAAATAAAGTGAGAAAATATTTTTGTAATGAAAACAAAAATAGAAATTATTTTTCCATTCCAAATGCAAACGGTCACTGTTAAACAAAATTTAAAACAAATAGAGTTGTTTTTAACTATTCCAACTTTTCTATTGAGCAAATAGGGATTTAAACAAGAGAACAAGCGATTTATGTTGTCCTACCTCCCTGTTTTTTTGCTCAAACTTACGTTTCTATGCTGCTCTCACCATGCAGACAAGCAGAATCCGATTTGAGTTTCACAAGGGTGCAGCTGACTGCACATTCATGAGAATTGATGGAGAGCCATGGAAACAACCCCTCCCAAAAGATGATGACACAGTTGTTGTTGAGATATCACACCATGGTCAAGTTAGCATGCTTGCCACCCCATTGTGCCGTTCTAAAAGTATGTATGATCCCTCCTCACCTTCCGTTGACCGGGAAGAAGATGATAGCAGTGATGAAGAACATCAAGAAGATTGGGAAGAACGGCGCAAATTTGGTGCAGCTGATACATTCAAATACCCTGATGGAATTGATATAGCTCAAGTAAGTTAGTGTACAGAAAGGAATAACATCTAGGTTCTAGGTCCACGACTTAAAACCATGAGTAGCATGCTAGCATTGATGTAAGTAAATGAAAGGGTAGGGGTAAATTGTTTTCTGGGTTAGTGCATATAGTTTTCCTTACTCTTGCGTGTAATGTACAGATGATTTTGGATGAAATTACTGTAATACGTCATGGTAAATAGAAATGTTTGAGGATTTAACTTTGTGATTCATGTAATCAACCTAGGATGGGGTATTGTTGTAATTGTTGGCATACCTCTAGTATGTATGCCTTTTAGGTATGAGTACATTTTAACCATTACAAAATCAATTCTTTCATCTCAATGCCAATGATGGAGACATTGGTGTTTCATGTGTAGCACTCTTCGTATTCCTCTTTTCATTGGGCAATATTTTGGAAACAAAATATGGGCTGAAGGGGGATTATCTTTTTAACTTTAATCTATTAATTGGATGAATTGGTTATTTTTAAAACTTTTGATTTATTCATAAATTCTTCAAATTATATTTTCTTACAATTAAAGAAAAAGATGACAAAACTATAGAGGGACAGATAGATTATACAAGACAATATCTTTTTAGATTAGTTCGAATCTTTTTAATTCTAAATCCAATATCAATCACTTACCTTAAAATGATTGTAAAATACATCTCTCAAGTACGTAACCATATTTTCAAATAGTGCAATTTAGAATCTCTTAAAAAACACTAATGAGATATCACAATATCCTTGTAAAAACTATATACAAACATACCTATAGTAAGTAAACTACAGATCAACAAAAGAAACAAGAAAAATATCACTTGTATATAATGGATACTAAAGATTCAATCAAGCAAAATAAGCAAATATTCAATACGCAGATGATTTATCATATACAATGTTCTTAGAACATTTCTTGATAGTTTTTTTTATTATTTTATTATTTTCTTTTATATATAAAAATGTTTGAGCTTTTGTGTAAAGATACAAAAACTATTTATAAAGACATTTCAATTGTAACTTAATCAATTATGTGAAGAGATAATTGATGACATCATTCTTAGTTATTTTTTGGAAATATATTTTGAAACAATATAATTAAATATTGCTTCATTTAATCAATTATTGGCGCAAGTATGTAAAAGTTAATTGCAAAGAATAATAGATTTAAAGACAACTAAAAGAATAGTCCGTTATGATAAAATCTAATTGATTAACAATACAATTAAGGGTTTTTGAAAATAGAATGATAAGCACCTAATTGATTATTTGAAGAGATATATTGATTATCAACAAAAATAAGATTAGGAAATAATTTGGGCTGACAAATCCATAATCTATTAATAGTAATGATAATCAATTTTCAACTCATGATAATTGATTATTATTATTGTAAGATTAGTTCTTACAAACTTTTCTTAACCCCTTTTTAAAACACTTTCGAAAATTATTTAAGGTGGTATAACTTTTATTTATTTATTTTATCTTAAATTTATGCCTTTCTTACATGCAACACACACATTTAAGGAATTACGTTCTAACACACAATATAAAATCTTCAAGGTCTTCAATATTTATCATCAAAATATCTTCAATTCTTAAATTATCTAATTTTAATCAACTTAGTTAACATACCTTTTGTGTCATAAAAAGTTTTGGTTTGTTCTCATAATAAAATCAAGAATTCAACTCACAGATTTTCTTTTAATATTTAATGAAAAAATTTCTGTTAATTTTTTTAAGAAAAAAAAAGGGGAAAAAGAACATGGAATGAGCGTGGACTTCACATTTTCTGTTTGTCTAATTTATTATTTCAAAATAAAAAAAAAGCTGTTTCTTTAACAAACAAATATTGACAGCTTAGCTAAATATTAAAAAAATATTTCAAAAAGATTATTGTAAAAAAATTATATTTTGTTATATTTTTATATTACAAGTGCTAAAGGGAAAATTCATCTGAACATGTTATCGGTGATTTCGTATTTAGAAAGTTTAAAATCATTTTGATAAAAACACAAAAATATTTAGTATTGTAAGATTCATTTAAGATATATTATTAGTAAGATTGTTCAATTAGAAAGGACTGAAGGTCTAAAGTATTTAGAAAGTTTAAAATCATTTTGATAAAAACACAAAAATATTTAGTATTGTAAGATTCATTTAAGATATATTATTAGTAAGATTGTTCAATTAGAAACGACTGAAGGTCTAAATAAGAATACTGCGTATTCAGTTCAAATAACCGCTCTCACCCACATTTTATTTGATTTCTTGAAAAAAACCTGAACGGTTCCTTTTTCTCTGTTTAAATATATATATGTACTTTTTTTTTTGTTTTCAAGTGAAAAATATGTGGACAGCTGCTTCTTCATTATAATCAACATTCAGTAAAAAAATTCAAATAAAAAGAAAACAGAAAAATAATGAGCATAATGATTGTATAGCTTGATCAATCACAAATTTTTGAAAATAAAATTTCTGACAGCATATTCTTTAACTTATTTTTTATGCGAATTTTGCTAGCGACTTTATCTTATTTTTATTTAATAAAGCTCTCATAAAATACATTTTCTAAATATACATACAGAAATAAGACAAACATTTTTTTTTATATTATTGTTAAGCAAAGGATAAAATGTGGATAGAAAGAGGAGTAGGAGATTCTATAAATCTTTTGAAGCCTTCTCATTGGTTGATCCAAACAACACAGTCCCCACCACAAAAATGCCAAGACATTCTTGTGCTTGTAACCACTCATATCCCTCAGATTTTCTTTCCCTACATACATTGCTTCATGCACACAACCTCTTCCCAGTTTCTACCAGCTTCTGTTGAACCATTCTTGTAGTCTCCTTCTATTTAAGCAAGTTTAAGGTTTCAAGTTTTAGCTGAAGAAAAGTACTTGGAAGCCATGGCAGCAACATTAATGGCAGCCTCAGCAAGCACTAGCACTGTCCTTAAACCAACACCTTTCCTTGGCCAAAGTAGGGGAACCAATGCCAATCCTCTTAGAGATGTTGTCTCCATGGGACCTGGGAAATACACCATGGTACTTTCCATATATATATATATATATATGTGTGTGTGTGTGTGTATTACATAGGGTTTGGTTTCCTAATATTGTTGTAGTTATGTTTTTGGTAAGAGTTTATCACCAAATTGTAAGTTTAGATTTGTTAATTATTATCAAGGTGTAACTGGAAAGTATGTGAGATAACTGGAAAGTATGTGAGAGTATATTACCAATTGTGTCAGTCATCAGTATACTATTGACAGTTTAGGAGAATTTTCTTAGCAAGTTACAATTTGGATTTGTTTAGATACTCTGGTATAAAACTAACTTCCTATCATACTTAGAAAAAAAGGAGGAACTTTTTTCATATGCTTTTAGTGTTTGGGATGTGTTGTGTGGCTTATGTAGTGTATTTGTGTTGATGAGTGAGCAGGGAAATGAATTGTGGTATGGGCCAGATAGAGTGAAATACTTGGGACCCTTTTCAGCTCAGACTCCTTCATATTTGACTGGAGAATTCCCAGGGGACTATGGATGGGACACTGCTGGGTTGTCTGCTGACCCTGAAGCATTTGCCAAGAACAGGGCTCTTGAGGTCAGTTATTTTTGCTTAAAATGTTATGAAAAAGATTTCACTTGTTCATAGGACCAAATTACATTAGGTTTCATGTGAGCATAAACACACCATTCATCAAGTTTCTTTAACATGAAAAATATTTGCTTTAACAGCTAGCTATAAGGTTCCACAACATCAATTGCTCTTTGCAGTAAAAATTCAGTTTTAGTTCTTGTAATCTTTTTGTCAATTTTTATTTTGGTCCTGGTCCTGTATTTCAAAAGTTTGGTCTTTCAGTGGCTATAATATGTTTAGATCCTATCCTTACGCACTTACTTTGTTTTTGATACCACAGCAAGACTAATTCTTTAAGAAAAAACCTCAGGGATTCAACCAAACTTCTTATAGCATGTTTGGTAATCTTTTGAGAAGTAAGAAATTACATTGTGGATGCGAAAACTATAACTATTAGCTCCAAGATGTGAAAATCACATCCAAGATTTGAAACCGAAAATGCTCCAAGTATAGGAACCAAACCAAAATTGAGAAAACTATAGCAATTCTAAGAGAATTCAACCCTTAAAGAAATCATTAAAACCAAATATAGTTTCTCATTTATTTAATATGCCATGTTGAGACACACTGAATTGTTATCTGAAACAAGGTGATCCATGGGCGTTGGGCTATGCTTGGAGCACTAGGATGCATCACCCCAGAAGTGCTTGAGAAGTGGGTGAGAGTGGACTTCAAGGAGCCAGTTTGGTTCAAAGCAGGAGCTCAAATATTCTCAGAAGGTGGCCTAGACTATTTGGGGAACCCCAACCTTGTGCATGCACAAAGCATCTTGGCAGTGCTAGGCTTCCAAGTTGTGCTGATGGGTCTTGTTGAAGGATTCCGCATCAATGGCCTTCCTGGTGTAGGAGAGGGCAATGACCTCTACCCTGGTGGCCAGTACTTTGACCCTCTTGGCCTGGCTGATGACCCTGTCACTTTTGCTGAGCTAAAGGTTAAGGAGATCAAGAATGGAAGGCTGGCCATGTTCTCCATGTTTGGCTTCTTTGTCCAAGCCATTGTCACTGGCAAAGGACCACTTGAGAACCTTTTGGATCACCTTGACAACCCTGTGACTAATAATGCTTGGGTCTATGCCACCAAGTTTGTGCCTGGATCTTAAATTGGTTTTCCTTTGCTTGGTTTGTATGAATGCCATGATATGGAAATTTCCTTGTAGATTAACTGTCACAGTTTTTGTCAGATTAGTGGACCTTTTGTGCTTCATTTTGGATCCGTTGTTCATCCATTTAAACAAATGAATGAGAAGAAGACACATCAATCTTGAATCAACATGAAAAGTGACTATTTATAGTGTGTAACAACAAACTTGAAATTGGAAAAGAGAATGGCAAAGTGCACCCCGGGGTCCTGCCATATCATGAATTTGTTTACAATAATCTTTTAGTTTGTACAGCTCCTAAAAATCAGTTCTGATAACTAATGTTACCACTTTTCTTAATTTTTCCCCTTGCAATGCAAGGGATTTAAGCACTTACAATATTATAAAATAAGAAGAATCACGTGCTTATATTGATTGACACTTGTTCAAAGTTGTGATTGGAAAAACTTAAGTGATTCACCTTTTTTTAGTAGAAGCTATCGTATCTTGTGGACAATACAGATTTCCTTTCTAAGAAACACTCGTCGTAAGAAAAGACATTATTTCTCCATGGAGAGTGATAGTTAATCTATAACTTCCATTCTCATGAAAATACAAGATACCCACCTTTTAACATGGAAACGTGAAACAAATCTAGTAAATATGAAGGCTTATATTGTTGGAAAATCAACTATTACTGGAAATATTTTTCAAAACTGATATTAAATGAGTATAGGATATTTTGAAACACGTTTTTTTAAGAATTCTATATGTGATGCTCTTATCATTATCACAAGTACTCGAGACCATCTATTAAATAACGTTTAGAAGTATTAAAATTAAAATTTAGTTAGACTGTTATCTATCTCTCTTTTTTTTTTGTTATTCCTTATTTTTATATACATAGACGTATTATGCTCTTTGGAATATGTTATATTGATACATATGCTACGTGGATAGAACCTTCTACTATAATATAGCTTCTTTCTTTTATTCTTGTTATTGTTGTGCGACTCAACAATTGGTGTTGTTTTCGGAGATATAAAGAAAAGCTAACACTACAAAAAATCGTGTACGTGGTGACAATTTTAATATGACATTTCAAAAAAAGTGTCATATTATATTATATAAAACGACATTTTAATGAATGCCACATTTTAAGTTTAAAAAACGACATTTACAAATGCCGCTTTATACATAATATCATTTTTTGACATGTGTGCAATTTTTATTCCCTCAAAATGAAAATGCAAAGCTTTCCTCAAAACTAATGAAAAGCAAAATTTCGTTCCCCCAAACTTTTCCAATGAACAAGTTCCCTCCAAACTGAAACCCTCAAAATCTTTCAAATCCTTCCATAATCACTTTTTAGACCTTTCGTAACAAACTTTTGTGTTTGTCTGAATTGGTATTTGATTGCAGTCACAGGTTTAAGATCAAAGGTCGTGTTTATCCTGCTATTCTCCCTGTCCTCAATAACAAAGTTAATGGCAAGGTATCTCTTCTCTCTTTCTTCCTCATTATTCATCCTTCTATTTCTCTCGCTCCCTCTCTCTTCCATAACATTCGCTTTTTCCTAACTCTATTTCATGTCTCTGTAATCTTTTATTTGACTTTTTCCCTTTAATGTTTTTATGCTTTACAAAAAATAAGTTCTCGTTGTAGGTTAACGATTTGTGCGAAAACTGAATGCAAAATTAGAATATTTAAGAGATGAATTCTGGTACTTCTTTTTTTTTATATAATTATGTTTGATTGTTTCTAATTTACTACTTTTTTTAATTATGGCTTTTCTTTATATTGCTTTTACTTCTTCATCTTTCATTTGTTCAGTCTGTAGCTAGGTCTCTTTCAGCTGAGTCTCTAACTTCATATATTTCAACTTAGTGATTAGTCTCAAAAGTTTTAGTTTAGGTTCATAACTCTTTTATAATAAGTCTTATGTTTTGCTAAACCCAACAGATGTCATGTTCTAACACAAAATGATTTCATGTAAATAAATTAAACTGACACCATATAAATTTTTGAGGTTGCACGTAATTTAAATGTTTTAAGCTATCTCCCTTATAAGGTATACATTGTTATATTTTTCAAATAATTAAAGAATTTCAGTACAGTTTCTGTCTTTTTCAAACAATTAAGAGGAATTATTGTAAAAATTAAAAATTAAGAAGTATCGGGTCAAATTTGATGGAACTTCAGTGTCAGTGTAATTTACTCTTATTTTATTTGATTAGGTGCTTCTTGGTTTATCGGGAGTAGAACTAGATATTTTAGATGATACCCCAGAATTTTTTATTTTGGTAATAATACCCCTCATTTATTTTAAATAATGTCTCATAGCACCTATTCTGTATTTTTTGTTGGATGGTCAAGTTTAACATCTTGATCAAGTTAAATAATGTCTCATAGCACCTAGTCTGCATAAACTTGTATTTTTAGTCAATAAATGTGGAATAACTTGTGTTTTATTTGAAGTCACGATTCTGTTTCAAGCTAAATGAAGATTTGGCCAAAAGAGATGTTATGTTCAAAATTGGAAAACTTTGAAAGGAGTACAGATGCAAGCTTTGGAATGAATTTTATGATCCTTTATTGACCAGAAATGACCTTATTAAGAATGTTCCAGAAGGTCTTAACATGGAACAATGGGTTGTGTTTGTTGATTATCGACTCAAGCCTTCCATAGTGGTAAACACTCACTCTTGATAAGTCTGCTTGGATTAAATTTGTATTTCACTAATTACTTTTAATTTCCATTTTGTAGACTCAATGTAATAGAAATAGAGATATAAGGAAGAAGCAAACTATTTCGCACATTGGTGGTGTTATGTCTTTATCTAGAAGAAGGGATAATTTGGTATATTTCTACATTCAATTTTGAAATTCGAATTTCAATATATACATTAACTTTTGAATTTTCTTATATAATCTTTATTGGAACATATAGAAAATTGAGACTGGTAGGAATATTGGGAGAACTGAATTGTGGAAGATCACACATAAGAGAAAAAATGACACCTATGTCATTGATGAAGCTTCAGACATTGGGGTAAGTTGTGCTTTCGAAAGAGACAAATGCGTGTAACTTGATGATCAAAAGCTTACACAGTATCAATTTAAAATAAAATAAAAAGAAAATGTGAATTTGTGAATGTACTTATAATCGTCAAGTGCACCTTCACCACAAGTTGAGGATAAGGTAGCGAAGATGGAAACTGAACTTCCAGCTCTGAAAGAACAGATGAATTCCTTGCTTGCCTACATTGCTACAAGATCGGATGTACCTGAACATGTTGCTGCAATGACACCTGGTTTGGTAAGTGCCTCAAATAATTTTGCTATAGTATTAACATGTACATCCTGCTGCAGTATTTAATTTTCTTTGCTGTTAATATTTCAAGCATCAGATGTTGCAAGTGATGCTCCATCCCCAAATCACATTGCAGGATCAAGTGGAGGCAGCAAGGCAAATTAAATATATATGTTTTTTTTGGTATTTCGTAAGGGAAGTGGGTTTGAACAATTTAGTAAGTTGTAATAGTGTCTTAGAACATAATATTTTGTGAACTCTGTTAGAACATATACTATGTTATGTTGCACTATGAAATATTTTAATGTGATCTTTTGTTATTACAAAAGTTGTGTTATTTTAGTTTTCTTCTATTGGATATGTATGTAACATATATGATTATGAAATCTAATAAATTATTAAATACTACTGGATATATTACAACTGGATATATAATTATAAAATACTGCATATTTTTTTTATTTAATATTAAAATTACGACAGTTAGAACTAACATATTATCATTCACCATTAATTATAATATGACCATAATAAGCGTCGTATTAAAACGTTCATAATGACGTTCAGAGGTATCATTTATTATTGTTGGCAATAAAAATAATTACGACAATTCAATTGACATTATTTACATAGAAAAAAACGCCATTTTATATATTGTGGTGCCTAGATCTATGGCGTTTCTCGAAAACGCCGCACATGTATAAAGTGGCGTTTATAATCGACGTTGTATAAAAGAAATGCCACCACATACACGATTTTTTGTAGTGTAAGAAGAGTAAGATTTGAAGACATGTTTATCAAGTTTGACATTGAAAAGTTTCTAGTGAAAATGACTTTAGACAATGGAGGATTAAGATAGAGTTATCTTGTTAGAGAAAAAGTGTTTGTCACAACAAAGTGAGAGACATGATGAAGCTTAATCTAAAAGACATTGACATATGAAAACAAGCAAACCATGTAAAACACAAGTGCTTCGTATAACATGCAATATAACACCATGTAGTTTTCACTTTGTTTAATAAGTAAAATATTCATCAGACGATAAGTTCACACAGACCCTAAGCTCAAAACATTCTTTAAGCTTATTACTGTGTTGTATGGAATGTCTTCATCTTCTGTATACTTAGTGAATAATCGAGTGAAGATTAGGATTTTCTTTCATGCATTTAAGTTTATGGTTGAATAAGTGTCAATCTTTATGTTTATATTACACATTTCAATTTTTGTTTTATGTTTATAGTTTATGTTTTCATTTGTTAATTCACAACACAATCAATTAGTTGAATGAAATAATGGATTCAACAACCAAATAACAGATTAAAAAAACACATGAAATTCGTTAATATTATGTTTTCTAAGAAAAATAATCAATTATGAGGCATAATCTATTATTCCAGAGAGTCGTGTTTTTTGGAAATAGGTTTAGGATAATTTATTATCAACTTAGCATAGTTTATTATTATAGATTTGTTTGAACAATGCTTATCTTTTCTCTGGCACATGTCATTTTATCTATGATTTTGGTCGTATTTTTTGTTTAATAATGTCCCAAGGGGGAGAATGCATGCATATTTGTTACGAGATAAGCTTATATGTTTTGTATACTCTTAGTATTGGCTCTTTGCTATTTTGTTTCTCTTGAATTTCATGCAAGGGGAGCTTAGAGCATTGGGGAGCTATCACATTAAGTGGGAGTTCCTATGCTATGAGATTTTTATGCTTGTACCTATGGGGTTGAAGACTCTGATAAGGTGTGGAACTCCTAGCTTCATCCTATGTAGTTGGTCGAATGTTGACTAGGGTTTTGAGGATTTTGGACCATCCAAGAAGGTCCAATTGAGGTGCAATTAGGGTTCACATGTGCCTTTAAAAAAATCCTACAAATTTACAAGACAAACTAAAACTATACAATTATCTACAATACTAAGAAGAGTGGAAAGAATTCCTAATAATCTACACTCTAAAAGAGGATAGTTTTCTTCTTGGATGTCTGTTCTTGTTCAATTCTCCTAGCCATGGACCTTGTCAAGGGCCAAATGTGTACTCTCTCAAATGGTCCTCCGTCAGTTAGTGTTCATTTCAACAAGCTAGAAGAGAGAACATCAATATTATATACGTTAATAAATGATCAACATCTCTAGTGAGAAAAATCCTATGATTGGTTGATCACCACTTAAACAACTTCTACATCTTATATTCATTTAAGTCAATGTCGCTTATGAAAGAATACTTGGTTAAGTCAGAAATGGATTGAGAAAAGAGCACTTAAATGGGGTCAACCAGAAGTGATTGCGAGCTGAAAGAATACTCATCAAGCTAGAAATGACTTGTGTCAAGAATACTCATTAATCCAGAAGTGGCTTGTGCCAAGAGTACTCATCAAGCCAAGAGTGGCTTGTGATAAGAATACTTAAGGGGTTAGCGAAGAGTGGCTACGAGTCGAAACAATACTCAAGGGGTCAGACAAGAGTGACTATGGGCCCAAAGAATGCATGCATTGTACTTTTACAACATTAGTATACTTGGTAGAGCTTAATTTGTTGATTGAGAACTGGATGTAGTTTGTTTGTTAAACAAACTAGTATAAAAATATTGTGTATTTTCTCTCTATCTCTACTTCTTTATATGCATGTTATTTATAAATGCACTAATGAAGAAGAAGAGTTGTTAGGTAAACACATGTAACGAAAACATTTTAAACAAGTCAGTTAAGTACTCAAACGGTGTCTGTCACGCTTGATTAGACAAAATTATTATTAATTGATTACTTAAATAGACAAAACCTTGATTTAACTTTCTTCATCATCAATTGAATATTGATATATAAAACTACCGTCTAAATATTCCTTATCAAACGATAGTTGCGAAAAGTGCCTAAAAGTTTTCAAAAACACAATTCAACATTCCGTTCTTGTGTTTTTTTTCCCTATTTTCTCAAGTTTAGATCACAATAGATCCTACATCCAATCTTAGCTATTCAACCTTAGAATAACTGAAATTCATTATCTTTATATTTCAATGTGCACTTAACACATGTGAAACATATACAAGATAAAAAACAAGCATATCAACACCGAAACACACTCAAGAAGGATATGTTCTACTCTTGTATCACACCAAGAGGAATACATGAAACAACTCTTGAAACTTCTTCAAGAGGAAACAATTTAGGATTAACCCAATAACATAATAATGAAAAGAAGTTATCAGGTGCATAACAAAACCAGCCACAAGTGAAATTCCAGCACTGATACACAACCTTTTGAACACTTTGGGAAAACAAGAGAATTTAAAGATTTCTTGAAAAATTCTTGGATGCATTCTTGGAAAAATGTGAAAACAAATCAATTATATCACTCTAAACGTTTTAGATCATGTTTTGTAATGTTTGATAAAAGTTATTTCAAAAATTGTATCAAATGTTCAATTTATAGAGTTTTCAAAAAGTTGTTTAAAAACATTAGATACATTTAATCAAATATCTTAAGTTGTTAATCGATTATTTTTAGAAAAAGGTGATTTTAAATGAAAAACACTCAAATAGAGGACCATCTGGGGGAGTTTACATTAGGCCTTTGACAAGGATCATGGCTAGATTGAGGAATAAGAAGTCAATAAGAAGATGACTCTTATCTTTTAAAGTCTATATCACTAGAACTTCTCCTTCACCCTTTTGAGTCTTGTAGAAATTGTAGATACATGTATATGTGTAGGTATTTTTCTTTGTAATTTTGTAGAGACATATGCGGGTCGAGCCCTAATTGGGCCTTATTGAATGGTGAAAATCCTAGAAATATGGTCAATAGTTGGCCATACATATGGGGAGCACATAGGAGTCCCACTTCAAGTAAAACCTTGTTAAGATTCATCATTTAATGTTGTAGATCATTTGATAGTTCAATATCATTTGATAGTTGAAGATCATCTAGTGGCTCAAGATCGTTTGTTTTCATCATTGTGTCAATCTTTAGAGGATTTGATGGTATCAAATCTTTGTCTTGCACCAAATCTTAATTTCCTCTGTTTTTGTCATCAAAGACTCTGCCTATATAACATTTTGAGCTCAGTAGTAAAAGTATTGTTCATGTGTTTTCACCACTAGTTTAGGTGTGATTTACAGAAGTTGGTTATGAAAATTTGTTTTTGTAAAAATAGTAACCTTGTATAAATATTTTTACTTAATTGAGAGTTGTGAGTTTAATTGTATAACAAAAAATTGTTAGTCTAGTAAGAATTCACTAAGATAGAAACATCAAATTATAATAATATTTGTTTGATAATAAATTTTTGTTGTGGACGTTAATTGAAAATTGTTAACACTTTAATTGAAACACACTAATTTTCTATTTTCTATGTGTATTTCTTTCTTGATTTTTTCCCCATGTTATCCTTCTAGTTGTTGTTTGTTATTTTTCTTTGTTTGTGTAACTGAGTGTCTATATGTGAATTTGTTTGAGCTATTTCTAGTATAATAATTATTATGAAAATGTAAGAAAAAGAATTCATGGAATCAAGTAAAACATTATAAAAAATATAAGAGTTATGAAAATGTAAGAGAAAAGAGTAGTGAAAACAATAGGAAAATTAAGGTTTGTAGTTGAATAACATTATGACTAACCAAAAAGATAATATTTTCTTTTACATACCAAAAGAGGGATCGTGTAAAATCGAAGGAGTTATTCTTTATTAACTTGGACTAAAGAGGGAATGTGTAAAATTGAAGGAGTTATTCTTTATAAACTCGGACTAAAAGTTCTAAGAATCAAAATAAGTTACAACTGCTTAGTAGATGTGTATTTTTGCAAATGAAAATAGATGGACTTTGGATAATATGGTATAAATGTCACGTGATAGAAAATAAATGTCGAAATTAGGCATATAAACAGGGACTTGATGTATTTTTCTAGGGCGATACAAATTAGACAAAGTAATACTATTCTTGTAAAAAAAATAAAAATGGGAAAGGCTATTATTGAAATAGGTTTGCTCATAAGGCTGTTTACCAACTTTCTGTATTATCACTCAGGCTCTCATTATCTTCTCGGTAAACTTTTATTGTAATTTACATTTATTGCCTCTTTTTTAATTTCTTGAATGTTGTTCATTGCTCATATTTTCATATATTGTTCTGTACTTTAAATTTCAGGGTTATTTTTCTAAGTCATTTATAATCAACCTTCATTTAATTTAAACTTCAACTTTAAACATGATTTCCATTATTTTAAATTTATTTTTCAGTGCTTGATCATTAGTTTTTATGACAATGTTTTAGTTTATGTAATTTTTCTTTAATATAAAACCAAAAAATACATAAATAAATTCTGTTTTATGATTTTGATCGCAAAAATCAAGCAATTGTAAAAATGAACGTTAAATATGTTCACAAAATTGAGTGCTTATATTGAAATATTTTATTTTTTGTAATTATCTTACACTTCTATTACACAAATTAAAAATCTTCAAAATTTTTACTATGAAAAAAAAGAATCTAGAGTTTGTATCTGTTTTTGGTAAAATTTTAATCTTAAATTCAAATTTTTGACTGAAATGGTTAACAATTTTTTATTTTGTTATGCTAGTAGCTAATGAAGCAATAATGTTGGTTTTTCTAGACGGAGTTTTTAATCCCCAACCTATTGAAACCAGTTAATAATGTTAGACAAGTTGATGAATGACTAAACATACCATTTGCCAAATAATTGGATTATTAACATTCAACATCATAATGACGTCATAATTAACGTATTTATTTAACAACAGCGGTCCCGGCTAAAAGTGAAATTTGCAAAACCAAAATTGGCACTAAAACATAAATCAATCCTAAATGAAAGGGTAAAAAGGAAAGTGAGAGAAAAATACGAAATGTAATACAAGAAATGGTGAAAAAAAAATATAAATTATATGAAATAAAAATCATAGATAAAATTATGATATTTCTAAACTTTTCTTTTATCAGTAAGTCAGTCTTTTTAGTAAGCATACTATCCGACTCCTCAAGTAAGTGCTTGCTAACATTTTTTTCAATTACTGTTAACATGTCTCGTCATCTAAATTTAAATTATTAAAAAATAAAATAAATGAAAATATTATGTTTATCCTTAAAAAAATATAGACACTAACACAGGTTCCCTAAAAGAAAATTTTAGATACTTGGGTTCTTATAGTTTATTATCATTCACATTTTCGTCTTTCAATCGCTCTCATTACTTTGTTAGGAGAAAAATAATGATGGAATTTTCTCTAGTTTCAACGTAAACTAAGGTGATCCTCGTCACACAAGTAAAATTAATTAAAATTATGAATCAGTTACGATAATTTGGACAACTTGTTAAAGAGGGCCAATCTACATTCTATTATTTCAAACATGAACAAACAGACTAAATAAATAACCAAGAATAAAATATAATATTGCCATTTCAATATAGTGAACTGGAATCAGATGAAATTGATCTGTAATGAACACCTCGATTCCTTATTGCAGATAGCTGCGTGTTTTTCATCATTAAAACGTGAAGCTTTGTAAAGAAAATGTATAACATGTGGCTCATTAGGTGCAGCCCAGAATGTAAAATAAATTCATGAAGACTGCAAACCATATTTTCACAAGCTTTTGTCGCTAGGGCAAACCCAAATGCTTGAAAAATCCCCAATTTTCATCTATCTATTAAATTTATAAGTTAAACATCTTTCAACTACTTCATCCAACTAAATCCAATGCCTTACCAGTAGTCCAAACAGGAGCACATGCCATTACTGAAATGGTGAAACCGGTATGCATCCCTTAATATGATTTTCCTGCCAATTATTTGACTAACCATCTTGAAAACAGAGTGGCAATCACCACAGACACGGAGATTCTTAAAAATTCTAAGAGGCGAGCCTTCTGGGCTATTGATCAACCCAAATGCAAGGGCAATTCTCTCACTATGGTTCCAAAGGTTATGCTCCTTTTGTTCTTCATCTGTATCTTGCAATGAATAGCTAGTATCAGGCACATATCCTGCCTCTGTAATGATCTTTTTGAGTTCTTCCAACTTTGCATAGATTTGTGCATTTTGTGGATGATACTGGTCGCCCATTCCGAAAGTAGTAACCTGGTTTTTCAACTTGATCCAACTACAGGCAGGTTTCTTCTTTATGTTGTGTGATTCCATCTGCTTTCTTACATTCTCCATATCGCTCCACCTTCTAGTTGATGCACAGACATTTGAATAAAGAACATAGGCTGAATCATCTGATGAGTCAAGTTCGAAAAGGCGGTCAGCAGCTTTCCTTGCAAGCTCCAAATTGCCATGTATTTTACAAGAAGCCAACAGGGTACGCCACACAAGGTCATTTGGTGGAACTGACATCTTATTAATGAAACTTTCAGCCTCAGCAAGTCTTCCTGCTCGCCCAAGAAGGTCAATTATGCATACACAATGCTCTATTCCGATGGGGACACAGAATTCGGTAGACATTGAAGAGAAGTATGCAAGGCCCTCCTCCACCAAACCCCCATGGCTGCATGCAGACAAAAGTGAAACAAAAGTGACATGGTCTGGTCTCAGTCCTAGATCAAGCATCTCATGAAAGGCTTCCCTAGCCTGTTGGAAAAAACCATGCCTGGCTAATGCTGATATTAAAATGTTCCAAGATCTCTGTGACCTGCGTCTTGGTTGGGGAAGGATTCTAAACACATCATCAATTTCACCACATTTTCCATACATATCCATTGTTGCATTTAACACGTAATCATTTGACTCAAACCCATGTTTGATAATCAAACTATGAAGCTGCTGACCTTCATCCAGTAAAGTTAAGTTACTAATAATGGCAAGAGCTACGGAGAAGCTAAACTGATCTAAATGAATCCCATCATTCCTCATCTTTACTATAAGCTTTAGTGCCTCCTCACCAGGTCCATAATGAGCATTTGCAGAAACAATGGCATTCCAAGTACTAGAATTCTTGTTAGCTAATTCATCAAAAATATAGTTACTTGTATTCAGATCACCACATTGGGCATACATTGTAATTAGGGAGCTTTGGACAAATGTATCTAATTCAAAGCCTGATACTACTATATGTGCATGGATGGACATTCCGTGTTCCAAAAGGTTATCGGGAGACAAACAAGCACTGAGAAGATTAACAATGGTAATATAGTTTCGAGGTACACCTTCCTCTCTTAACAAATTGAAGGCTTCAATTGCCGCATTAGTTTCCTTGTTATCGGCATGTCCGCCTATTAGTGCATTCCACGTTACTTCATCTTTCTCAGGCATAATTTTGCACACCCGTTGTGCTTCAGCCATCGAACCAAATTTCCCATACATGGTAATCAATGCATTACCTATGATCAAATTGGGAAGGAGACCAAGAAGAATCACAAAGGTATGAACCATCTTTAATTTTTCTAAATTATCACAGGCAGATAATGCAGTGGTGAAAGTTACATAGTTCGTCGCCTTTCTTGTTTCGAGCATCTCAATCAAAAGTTGTAGAGCCTGTGGATACTTTCCATTCTCTACATGACTTGCCATCATGGAATTCCACGAAATTATATCTCTCTCAGGCATTCTATGAAATACAAACTCAGCATCCTCCGATTTTCCAGCCTGAGAATACATACTTAGAAGACTATTGCATACACAAACATTCGATTCCAGTCCAGATTTTACAACCATACCGTGAAGCCCTCTTCCCCACCTCAAATTTTGAGCAGAGCCACACACTGGTAACATGGCTGAGATAGTAATATAATCTGTTTCTGTATGACTAAAACGCATCTGAGAAAAGTATTCTAGAGATTTTTCACAATGACCATTATGTACACTTGCAGTAATTATCGAATTCCATGAAATAGTGTCACGTTCATTCATGTCATCAAACACACAAGACGCCTCTTCTATGCTATCACAATTACCAAACATGGAAACAAGGGAGTTCGCCACAGACACAGTAATATCCAGTCCAGATTTGACCACACTACCAAACACCTGATAACCCAACATCTTATCTCCAAGCACCCCACAAGACCTAATAACTGTAGCCATTGCATTTTCATTACAGTACACCCCATTGTGCCGCAAACACTGATAAACAGTCAGAACGTCCTTTAAACACCCATTATACGCATAAGCAACCATTAAAGCAGTCCAAGACACTATATTAGGTTCCTCAATCTCTTGAAAGAGTTTGTCAACATCAGAAACCCGACCACATGTACCATAAAAGTGCAGCAAACTCGTGCCAACAAACACGTCACTCACCAAACCACATTTGACCTCAAGGGCATGAAGCTGAAGTGCCCCTTCAGCCATGCACCCCGACCTATCACACGCAGTCACCAAACTAGCAGCCACATAACTATTTGGCCTGAGACCATGCTCAAGCATGTGGCAGAAGAATTTCATTGCTTCATGGTACCACCCTCCTCGAACAAACCCCGACATCATGTTGTTCCAAGAAGCTTCATTTCTCTCAGGCAGTTTATCAAACACATGTTGCGCGTGTTTGAGGCTGCGAAACTTACAGTACATGTTGATCAAGGTGTTTGCGTGGAATGTGCCGACTTGAAGGACACCCTTCACGCAAAACGCGTGCAATGCTTTCCCAAGGATGAAGTCAGTGATTATTGAAAACCCCTTTTGAGGAAAACATGAAACTTGCGGGTTAGGGTGGTTGCTGAAGCTCAAAGGTTCGTTTTCTTTTGCGCATGTTTTGATTTGTACAATGAGTGGGGTTTGCACAATGGCAAGAGTACATAGCTTTCTGCAATGTTCTGATAATCGAATGCGAAGTGGAACACCACAAAACAAATGATCAACACTTGCAAAGAAGCACTGCAAAGCCAAATTTTTTGCAGTATTCATCCAACATAGCCAAGTCAGGTAACGGGTATATGAATAACAGTGAAAGTGAAAATGGCTAAAAGAATGGCATCGTTTAGGTGGACACGAATCCTTAAACTTGTTTGAGCAAGTTCAACCCAAACGTGACAATGGCAATGCCAATGCAACTTTCGGCATTGAAATATGGAAAATTGGAAAATGACGGAGTTTTGTTATGCAATATTTCTTCGATATATATATCCATAACGTAAAAAAATTTAATTTTTATTATTTTTACTATATACTGTGTAAGTTTTTCTGTAATGTTACGAGAATATTATAACAATACTATAAGAAAAGGTATAAAAATATTTAGCTTCTTACAAAGATTTGTATCATCTCCATTATAAACTCATGGTTTAATTAATTCTTTTAAGTTCATAATACTGGAGTTTTCCTTTGGGTTTTAATCTCTATTTTATTTTCTTTTGTTTTTAATTTTCTTGATTTTGTTCTTTTAAAATATGTTGTTAAGTTGATCGATACTTATGTCTATGATGTAAATAAAATATTATAATATATAAGAACATTAAATTTAATGTTATGCTTATGTTTGATATAAGTTTTCATCTTAATTAATTAATATTTTTTTCTTTTAATATTAAAAATGAAAAGAAAATTTCTTTTAATATTATAATTCTATTTTATTTTAAACTCTACAGTATGTCTTAATATTTTTCTTCTAAATCATTTGCTTTACCATCCTTCCATTTTATCATGATCATATGACTACCTATTCACATGAACTTTATGTTACGCATGGAGAAGAAAAAAATCTCCTTAAGCAAAATGGAGCTAAATGACTCCATAACATCCAATGTGTTCACACTTTGTATATAAAATGAATTTATACAAAATCAATCCTAACTCTTGTAATGAATAAAATAAAAGGAAACGAACAATAATATTTGTAATATAGATTACAAATTGTTTACGCATGTTAAGAAAAAAAAAATACAACCTTCTAGAAGATGCAAACACAATAAATAAAGAAAGTCAAAGTAATTGTGCATAATGTATCTTGAAGACTATATCATTATACTTACAAATAACTATAAAAATTTCTCAAACAAAGATCATATATTACCAAGCTATAAATACAAAGCCAACCTCAAAAACAATATACTAAGCTTATTAAGTCTTACAAGATAAGCTTCCTCATTATGAGCAATTATGAGTACAAAAGTCTATAAATTATACACTATGAGCAATTATGAGTGCAAGAGTCTATAAATTATATACTATATAAATTATATACTATGACCTTGTACTCATACAAACACTTCTAAGATCCATCTAACAAGCCTCTTGGAACTAAAGTTTATAAAGTCTTTAATTATAAGAAAAATACAAAATATAAAGCTTAATAAAGACCCAATATAAGCAAATAAAAGAAAAAAAAAAGTATAAGACCCAATACAAACAAATAAAAGCTCTCTGATCAAGGCAGGATGTTACTTGAAGAAGAGAGATAGATTTATTGTTGCGTGGAGCTCATTATATCCTTACATTCATGTTCGAATAGACGAAGCCTTAAAGATGGGAATTGGAAGCAAAGTCTCTCAACAGATAGAAAAAGATTTGCAACAACTCTTTTTATCAACGTTGTATTTAAGGAAATCTTATACGTTGAAGATGAGAAGAATAAGTGATCAAGAATTGTAATAACGCTTTTAATTTCGTTGCTAAAAGCTTTTAGTCCCAAAGCTTCACAATAACATCAAATAGAAAATTAATAGAGTGTTTAGACCTTGTATTCGTTGAAAGACGTGTTTTCTTCACCTAGTGAGCAAAACTTTGAGATCTTTTAGATTACTCCATTTATTCACCATATGAGTGACTACTTTTAAACAATACTCATGTTTAAATAGGAGTGGTTATGTTCCAAAGAATACTTAATCTTAGTTAGGAATAGCCGCATTTCAAACAGTACTAAGTCTTATCCAGGAGTGAATGCATTCTAAACAATACTCAATAGTTTAGCCAAGTGTTGTTGAGGTCCAAATAATACTATGGGTTGTTTAGCCAAATGGTTGAGGTAACAATATTCTGTTTTTAGCTAGGAGTGGTTGTGTGTTTAAATAATAATTCAGTTGTTAGCCAGAAGTTACCGAGGTTAGTGTTAGTCTGCTTGGTGAAACTTGACCAAGTTGGTTAAGAACTAGACGTAGTCTACATTTACAAGCGAACTAGTGTAAAAACTCTCAACGTAAATCATTCTTATCCTTAATCTATTGTATATAAAATTTGAGCTAACTTAGGAAGGAGAGGTTTTCAAACTATGTATGATCATACTCTATCAGACACAATATAGAAAAAAATATGCCAATTTTTTTAATAAACAATTCAACCATCCTTTCTTCTGTATTTCACCTTTTTGCACAACTTAGCATTTAACTTACAAGTACGAGTTATTCAACATGGAGAAAGATGGGGGTATTCAATTCATGTTCTACTGCTTTTAGATCATAGTCAACGACCTTTGATCATTAGGTAAGATTCACTAGAACTATAGACATATATATAAACTCTAAGAAGATTGCTACGAAAAACAGGAAAAGCACAAGTGATACATGCAAGGATGAGGTATCTGAGGAATAAGAGGAAGAGGAGCATGAGGGAATTACAACAAGGAGCATGGACAAAAAATATAAAGAAGTAGAATTAAAGAAGCAATTTCAAGAAATAAAAAGAAGAGGAAGAGTTAGAGCTTTGGAAGATGAAATTAAAAGAATTAAACTAGTAAAGAAGATGAGGAGGAAGCAATAAAGGTGGAAGCAATGGAAGGTGATTTATTGATGATTGGGAGGTTTTTGGGAAGTCAATTACAAACTTTAGACCAATCCCAAAGAGATAACATTTTTCATACTAGATGTTATATTGATGGAAAATTATGCTCTTTGACTGTTGATAGTGGAAGTTGTACAAATGTGGCTAGCTCTAGAATGGTGTCCAAATTAAATTTGGAGACTAAGCCACATCCTATGTCATACAAACTTCAGTGGCTTAGTGAAGATGGAGAGTTGATCGTGAATAAGCAAGTCAAGGAGTGCCTTTCCATGAGACAATATACTAATAAGGTCCTATGCGATGTAGTTCAAATGGAGACAAGTCATGTCCTATTAGGGGGACCGTGACAATATTGAAAATGTTTTAGGCTGAGTTCAAGAGGGGGGGTGAATTGAACTTTGAAAGATTTTAACCAATTTAGACCTTTAAAAATAGTTTTCGCAATCTGAAAAACTTTAATGAATCTTGGTATTAAATATATAGGGTACAGTAAAGAAATAAATTGATTCAAGGCACGAATGAATCAATTTGTTATACTGACAGATATAAGCACACAACAGATTCTCAATCACACTGAATTGCAATTTCACAACAACACATTAATCAGGTCAGGTTTACACTGTTTTAATTTCAGTATACACTCAGAACAGAAACACACAAAAATCAAACTTGAATGAGAGCAGAGAAGAGCAGTATACAAAATACTAATTTAAAACTTCTAACAAAGCACTACACTGGTTTCAATCAATATTAGTAAATCTTATAAATTTCCCTAACACCAGTAATTAATACAGACATGAAACTAATTCAGAATGCAGATTCAATTATCCAGTTTCACCAAGAACACACAACAATGATATAAATTCTGCAATACTACAATAATTCAGCCAAAGTTAATTATCAGTTAATTTCAATGTCAGCACAGGATCAAATACTCAATTCTTGCAGTAAAAATATTAAGAATCACACTGCAGTAATGAACTCTTAAGTATGCAGCAACTCAAATTCCTAATATGACAAAACAACCTTCAGATCTGTTCAGAATTAAAACTGATTTGAGATATTGCAGATTATTAAATTTTCCAGCAATGCAATCAATTTTCAGTTAATACAATATGTAATTCAATGGTTGAAACAAAACAGTTTGTTAATCAAGATTTCATAAACTGCTAGAGTTGAATAATCAGAATCAATCACACAATTCAAGTTACACATCAATATACAGCTGAGGACTTAAACCAGTTTTATCAAGATTACCAGAAATTAATTCAATCTTTCAATTTAATTCATTGTGCAGTGTAAGAATTATAAGAAAAAGGTTTAAGAAGAAGAGACACAATCAATTTTATACTGGTTCACCACACAGGGCTATGTCCAGTCTTCTCTGCACAACATACAGAGAAAGTTCCACTAATTCAGTTAATTGTTCACGTACAATTAATCAACCAATTTCTACTCCCTGTAGAAATCAGTACCCTGCTAAATTGATCTACTGTTACCCGCAGTCTCCAATCAATTTCAGTAGAAACACCAGGCTAATTCCTATAGCCCAAACCAGTCAATTTCTACTCCCCGTAGAAATCAGAACCCTGCAAATTGATCCACTGCTCCCCGCAGCCTCCAATCAATTTCAGCAGAAAACCCCAGGCT
>Ga0209489_102746_pt1 | contig 35270 bp, 19 predicted proteins | sample SiratrowhiteBW_FD_187527 | JGI IMG/M metagenome (GOLD analysis project Ga0209489, IMG submission 187527) | Root nodule microbial communities of legume samples collected from California, USA - Siratro white BW (SPAdes) (version 2) | ecosystem: Host-associated > Plants > Roots > Nodule | place... | reverse complement strand
ATAAATATATATATATATATATATATATATATATATATATATATATATATATATATATATATTCTTGTATAAGACCGGTAAGTTTTTTTCAAAAAATAACAGCATATATATAAAATAAAATCTGTTATTTATAATAGTATCTTATTTCCTTCCGCAATTTTAACTATCTAAAATTATCATTTTTAGAATATCTAAAATATTTTATCATATATGTGAATTAACTTTATTTGACAACAGTCAAACCTGTGATAACCTTAATGATCTTGGGACACAGTTTATGAACATTGCATGCGCAAAGCCAAATATGGTGTTTTCCATACTCAAGAAGACATTACTAGAAGCTCAAGATTGGTTTGAAAGCTTTCGACAAATTTATGATTTTCTGTGGTTTCTCTTCCGCTGCGATGTCATTCCATCTTCTGAAGAACTTCATGTCATCAACTCCAACCAGTCTCAAGATACAATTGCTAAGAATTCTTTTGATACATTGCCTTCATGGGTTAGCCACAAAATGAGCAAAAAGAATGTAACCCTTGTTCTTGACTTGGATGGTAATTTTCCTTTATCTTTGTAAACTATTAGGTTTCTCATCTATTACAATTTTGTTTTTTCATATACCATCTAGCTATTGATCTTGATTTGGATGGTAATTTTCCTTTATCTTTGTAAACCCTCTTAGGGTTTCTCATCTATTACAATTTTTGTTTTTTATATACCATCTAGTTATTGATCAAGTTGTTGAACTAAAACTGAATTTGCATGTGATTTGTTTATGAATTCTTAAAATTCATACTGCTCTACGCAGAAACGTTGGTTCATTCTTCTCCGGTGCCATGCAATGCTGACTTCATATATACAGTGTTCAATGATAGAGGAGAGTTCACTGTACATGTTAGAAAGAGACCTTTTCTTCATGAGTTTCTAGAAAAAGTATCAGAGATGTTTGAAGTCGTAGTTTTCACAGCTAGTAGAAGCACATATTCTGCAAAATTACTTGATGTTCTTGACCCTCATAACAAGGTTTTTGCGCGAAGAATGTACAGAGAATCATGCAGATGGGAAGATGGTCGCTGCGTCAAGGATCTCACACTTCTTGGACTTGACATGGCCAAAGTGTTCATAATTGACAACAGTCCAGGAGTATGTATACTATTTCTTTTTTTAGAAATCTCACATTAATTAGAAATAAATTACATTTAAATTATTTTAATAGTTTATAAAATAAATGTACCTTGTTTTACAAGTAAGTGGATTGTATATTAAACTTAAATCTACTTCTTCTTGATATAATATTAGAATTTATTTTAATATAGTTCTTGGGTCACTCCTATCATACCTTTCTTTTCTGTTCATTCTTTTTCCATGAAAGTGTCTTTCTTAATTAGCAACATTCTTTTTAATGTAATATGTAACATGCAATTGGATTTTATTGTGTATTATGCTAAATAGAATATTTGAAAGTGTGTCAAAGTATGTGCTGATGATAGTTTTTTCTATACAAAAAGTGTTTTGTGTTTGTTTTCAATGGTTTATGATACTGAAACTTGAAAATATTTTCATGACAGGTATTTAGACTTCATGTTAACAATGGAATTCCTATCAAAAGTTGGTACTGTGACCCAAGAGACCGTGCTCTGATTGATTTGCTGCCATTTCTGGAGAAACTGGTTGATGTGGATGATGTTAGGCCCATTATTGCAGCAGAATTTGGGGCAAGAATTAATGTTGCAGATTCTTCCCTTGTCCGTCTTCAAAGTATATATAAGAATATAGATCCTTTAATCAACCCTACCTAATTTTCATATATTGAATTATACTAGTTAGGGTTTTTGGTTAGTTATAAACGATTTATTTGAATTTGGATGAATTTTTATACAGATGGCTATATATGTATAAATGATTCTATTATAGCCAAAAATATAGTCTTATAATATATAAAAGAGGAACATTGTACTTAACAATTTGCCTTTTGTTAAAAAGTTTGCAGTTGTCAATGTCTTTTGAGTTATACAAATGTTTACCATTTAGATTATTTATATCATTATGTTTTATGTTTTACAAGTGTGTGTGGTAGGATTTGTTAAAAAAAAGTGTGGTGGTAAATATAAGTAATAGTTTTAAAATATTGAATATGATTTTAAAAAGCATATGACTAATTTATATTATTGTAAGAGATGTTATTAGATGCTTGTAAACAAAATAAATTGTAATTATAATGTTTTTGTATGAATATTCCTGTTAATTTAAAAAAAAAAAAGATATATAGTGTGTAGCAATAACACACATTTACAGAATTTTTTTGTGCACTTTTTAAGTTTGATTACTCTCTTTTTCCCCCCTTTATTTGAAGGAAGATGGTATTATTATACACTCTTCATATCATCTGAAATTAATAAAAAGGAAATTTATTTGAATTATCCTTTTTACAATTATCTTGAGTATGAGTACTCAATATTTTTTTTTTCCTTCATTTGAAGATTTAAAGGTCTTCATATCATTTGAATAAGAATTTATTTGAATACTAATTAAGTATTTGAGTTTTTTTTTTTAAATTGTTTGAAATTTAAAAGGTATCTATTTTATATGTAATATATTTATTTATTAACCATTTTAAAAATACCTGATATGAATATATATATATATATATATATATATATATATATATATATCATTTTAAAGATAATGAGTTAGTTGATTTTTTAAAATTGTCAACTGAACTTCAATGAAATAATCTCAAGATTCGTAATAATAAAAAACAACATATGCAGTTAATAGAATCATAAAGCAGACATATATTATAAATAAAATAAAAGTCTCATAAATCGTTTCATATATTTATTTATTTTTAATTTTATTTTATATATATTATATATAACACATATATTATAGAGAGATCTGTATATGGCATGTGATTTTTTTTTTAAAAAAAGGTAGTTAAGAATGAGATATATTATACTTTTTTGCGTATGATATTAATTGTTTAAAAATTTAAACACGTTGCAATTTTTAAATTATAATTAGAAATTTAAATTCAGTAACGAATTTCAATATTGCAACTATAATCATGAAAAAATAAATTCAGTTACGGATTACATGTCAATCTCATAATTATAATAATAGAACCTTAAATTCAATTACGAACACATCTCAATCTACAAAATATTACTATTTATACCTCTTAAACCAAACATGTTTAATAGTTTTTTTTTTTCAATTTTAGACAATATATAAAAAATAGTACCGTTAAATCACAACAAAATCAATTTTATCACAACTGTTGTGAAGTTATTATGTTATATGATCACTCTCTCAACGGTACACCACAATTAATTTTTCCCGTTATATATGATCGCTATATGAACGTTATAACATTAATTAACAGAAGAAACTAAATTCATTAATTTTTAAACAATTAAGATTAAATTAAAAAAATAACAAATGAAGTGACCAAAACTATTCAACCTTAAATATATTAACACGTTTTTTTATTTCTCATTCATTTTAATTAAATATTATTCAAATGTTTTGACATCTGTAATGTCACTGTCGGTTCATCTATCTTCTTCCTCTTCACTTCTAAACTATTTTCAGATTATTTTTCTTCTTCCATGTGCCATGTATGTCCCTTTATTTAATTTATTATTATTTTTAATTTACTTTCTTTCTGATTTAATAAAGCATAAATGTTCTTTAGCACCAACATTCACCGGGCAATCTTTTAATATAATTCTCCCACATTTTTTTATAATTACCCCTTTATTATAAAGTACAATAACGTGGTTGTTGGGTGGAATATTATACAGGACTTGGTAAAAAAAAAAAGAAAAATTCATTTACTTCTCCACAATTTCTTCAAGTCAACTATATATTCACTTCTATAGTGTTAAGTTTTTTTACATACTTTGAAAATTATGGACAACTAAAAGTTATATGTATCTTAATTTTAATTTTGTAGTAATTTCTTTATTTCAAAAAATGTAAGAGAATATGATAATATAATTCCTAAAAATACAATGTTAAACAAATAAAGATGAAATGAATAATAAAACTTAAAAAAGTTAGTTGATGAGAGAAGAAACACTTGTTGGGTGCATGCTGCTGTACTTAGAATATACAAAATGTGTCACACTCAACACCTTAAAATCTCCAGTTGTTAAGATTCTTCCATCCACTGTCCAAATCATTATTTTTAAAAATGGAAAATACTACTATGTCTCTAAAATTAGTTACACTTGAAGAAAAAGGTTTTTTAATTGAAATAGGTAAATATGTAAGATATTTATATTTTAATTTTAATAAGTGATATTAAAAAAATATTTACCTAAGATACCTGATAAAGAATAAAAAAAACTTGTTTTTAGTAAAAGTCATACCTAAGTGTGTGAAGGAAGTTATACAAAGTATATTTTTCTGCACCTTGGTTTTTTTTTTTACATTCTTTAATTGGTATGGTGTTCCAAAACAGTAATCTTTTAATGTTTTGATTCTGATTTAGGAATAATTTAATTAATACAAATTTAACAAAAATACTGTTTTAAATAATTTTTTCTTATTTATATATAGAAATGTTATAAAGCCAGCTTTAGAAAAAAGTTAAAAGAATGTTCTTTTAAGGTGGAAGAGGTAGTTAGGTATTTAGTATTCTCTAAAAAAAAGTTAATTTTTTTACTGGAATGCTATAAGTTTTATTCTATTCTATCTTTTTTAATATACTCATATAACTTTGAATAGTCTTTTTATTTTATTTTATTAATCTGGCTATTTATTATTACAAAAGAAAATAGAAATGAAAAAAAAAAAAATTCAACAAGAAGATCTTCACCATCATCTCAGTCCATTCACACATGTGCAGAGAGATGAATACTCAAACACCCAATTCACATACCAAACACTAACTCCACAAAGCTTCCATTTTTTTCATTCCCTAAACAGATTGTGACAAACAATATCAACAACAACATCATCGGAAACACAACACACAGAGAAAGAAGATGCACGCAAAAACAGACTCCGAGGTAACAAGCCTCGCCGCGTCCTCGCCCACGCGCTCCCCTCCTCGCCGCCCTCTCTACTACGTGCAGAGTCCCTCAAGGGACTCCCACGACGGCGAGAAGACCGCGACGACGTCGTTTCACTCCACCCCTGTTCTGAGCCCCGTTGCCTCCCCTCCCCACTCGCGCCACTCCTCCTCCACGCGCTTCTCCAAGAAGGACCACAGCCACAGCCTCAAGCCCTGGAAGCAAATCGACGTCATCGAAGAGGAAGGCCTTCTCCAAGGTGATGATCGCCGCAATGGGCTCTCTCGTCGCTGCTACTTTCTCGCCTTTGTTGTTGGCTTCCTGCTTCTCTTCTCCCTCTTCTCGCTCATCCTCTGGGGGGCTAGTAGACCCATGAAGCCCAAGATCTCCGTCAAGGTCTATTTCCGTTTTGTCTCTGCTTCTTTGTTTTTGGGGGGTTTGATCCTTGGTTTGAGCTTTTCAGGGTGGATGCTGAGGTGGGGCTTGATCAAGTTTGAGTTTTTAGGATGGAGTCTGAGATGGGTCGTGGTCAAATTTTCATTTTTACAGTGGAATATGAACTGGGGCTTAATGATTTTCAATTTTGTTATGAAACATGAAGTGTGTTCTGGTCAATTTCGCGTCTTTAGGATGAAATCTGAACTGGGTCTTACTCGTTTTTGAATTTCGGAATGCAATCTTAACTGGGTCTGGATAATTTTTAAATTTTAGAATGAAACATAAAGTTGGTCTTGATCGATTTCGTGTTTCTAGAATGAAATCTAAAGAGCAGATCTATCTTTTATTTTTACACTTAAACACGAACTGGATCTTGGTAGTAATTTTTCTTTTTTTCTTTTTAGAATGATTTATATGAGTTTGGTCATGATCAATTTTGAACTTTTAGGACGAAATTTGAAGTGGGCATTGATCATGAATGACCTGTGTGTTGATCTATTTCGCGTGTTTAAAACGAAATCAGAAGTGGGCCAAGTTCTAGTTCGACATGTCATTTTCGGAGTGAAAAGTGAAGTAGCTTTGGATTAATTAGATGTTATTAGGATGAAATCTGAAGTGGGTCTACTAAACCAAAGTATGATTTGTATTGCAGAGCATAAAGTTCGATGAAGTTAGGGTCCAAGCTGGTTCAGATGCAACTGGTGTGGCCACCGATATGATCACACTGAATTCCACTTTGAAATTCACATACCGCAACACAGGCACCTTTTTCGGGGTCCATGTCACAGCCACACCCGTGGAACTCTCCTATTCAGACATCGTAATTGCTTCTGGCAATGTAAGATTCATAAAAACCAAACATCACAACACAAACATGTTGGTGTTTCACTTTTTCTAACCTTGGAATTGGTTCTTTTTGTTATGTAGATGAAGAAGTTTTATCAATCTAGGAGGAGCCAAAGGTTGGTGAGTGTGGCAGTTTTGGGTAACAGAATCCCTCTATATGGAAGTGGTGCTAGCCTTAGTAGCACCACGGGTATGCCCACAGTGCCTGTGCCATTGAACCTAAACTTTGTGCTACGATCTAGGGCCTATGTGCTTGGGAAATTGGTGAAGCCAAAGTACTACAAAACCATTCATTGTTCCATCACTTTGGATCCCAAGAAGCTCAATTCTCCGGTTTCTCTCAAAAAATCTTGCAAGTATGATTGATACATGCATGTGGTAGAGATTATGTGCAGTGCACATGCAGAAGAATTATTTCACAAAAAAATACAATAAAAATGAGAACATTATTCTATGTTTGATGGATTCTTTTGATGTTTGGGAAGAAATGGGGGTATACAGCTCAGATAAAAGACGCGTTTTTGGAAGTATTTGGGTGCCCAAGTTGCCTCAAATTGCGGAAAGACAGAGACATGATGTTGGGTTGGGTAGGGAAATGTAACATTGTGGATTTGTGATTGGTCATTTCAAGAAGACTTTTTTTTTTTTTTTCTGTGTTGATTATTTGTCTGATTTTAATCTATTAATTGTAAAGTGACAGGGAATTTGGATTCATTCAATCTCATTGTTGTAATTGCATCTTTGTCCTTGTAATTATGGTGTAATTATAGCCATGTAAATTTGGGTTTTTGAGAGTTGTTTTTATCTGGTTGGTGAGTTTATTTATGGTGGAGTCATCGTGGTCATAAGCATCAATTCAATTCATCATGGTCTTGTTGGATTTTTCAATCCATCACCACTCAAGAAGAGAATTATTTTATATCCTTTTTGCAAAATATTTTGTTTCTTACTTTTCATACTTATCTATAATAAAAAATTGAATATATGTTGTTTCCAAAACATTAAATTTATTTTTAACTTTTTATTCAAAACAAAATTGTAATTTCTACTTTTTTTTTTTTTTACTTTAGTCTTCGTATTTTTTTAAATCTGCAATTTTGGTCTAGATTTTAAACAATAAAATATATTAATTTTTAGTATTTATTATTTATTTATAGTTATAATATAAATATAAAATTTAAGTTAAACTATATTTTATAAATAGATATCTTAAAATTAATAAATTTACTATAAATATTACATAAAATGCTTTTAGTGAAAAAATCTTTATAATTAATATAAAACAATTTAAAATTTGTATACTTTAAGAGAATATTAAGACAAAATAAAGTTGGAATAATTTGAAAAATAACATAAACTCGTCTAAAAATATATTGAATTTATAATAAATTCATATTCTTCAAACTCAACTTTAAACTAGGGAAGAGTGAATGAATTGGATGATGGTCACCCCCTAATATGCTCTACCTACGTTTTCTTTAGAGGTTGCTAGTTCCCATTTTGTTTTTTATGCATGAAAATTTTGAAGAATGTAGAAGGTAGAAAATGGTAATGGTGATTAACATGGGGCAAAATGAGGAAATATGTATTATTTGATGTAATGGTATAGAGGGACAGTCTCTACTATACAAATATAGATCTCTCTTTCAAATTGTGATAGTTATGGTCATTTTTAACCTCTTAAGTGTTGATTTTTGATAAAAAAAAGTGTTAATTAGTAATTACTCTAGATTATAGTTGGTGATACTCCAAATACTCTTTTATAATTTACACTGTTTAAGAACAAGGACACAAAAGTGTAAGTGGGTGGAAGAATCCTTGATTGGTCTGAAAGTGAAAGGTTTGCTGGAAAGATGGTTGGTTCATGCATTGTTCCCAATCTATGAAATATCAATCTCTTTGCACCATTGAATCATTACTTTTCCTTATCAACTTTGCCTTTACTATTCCAAGCACATAGATTCAATTGTTTGCTAACTAAACTACACATATAAGCACATAAATATATTAATATGGACTTTACAAAAATACTATTTACATGAAGGATGATTTAGTAAAATTCAAGGACTTCTCATTGTTATATTTTACAAAATCTCAGTTTACACTTTAACGATCAATCGAATGTCTCCAATACGATGATATATTTATGGTTTTAGATATGAAAACTTTGAACATGAAATCTCATTGGTGTCTAGTTTCAACGCCTTAAACATTATAAGAAATTAAGAATTAACTTTTAAATAAAAACGTTGACCTAGTTGACTTTAAAGAGAATAAAAATATTTTATTTTTTTAACAAGTTAAAAGGATAAATTATTATAAATATTATTTTTTATTATATAAAGACCTTGCGTCAACTTAATCAACACTTTTTTTTTTTAAATCAAAATAAAAAAATTAGAGTATGTAACAGGTTGAATAAGACTCTATGTTAAAACTAATAAAATTAAATATATTAAATTTAGTGTTGATTTAACTAATTTTAATATTATTTAATTTTAATATTCATATTATTTAAATTAGTATTGATTTAATCAATATTAATAATTTTTTAATATTTATTAAGTTTGTGTCAGCTAAGCTGACTTTAATTTTATAATCTGTAATGTTCATATAATTTTGGCTTTGTCTTTTTCCACCTGATGATGGTAACTTCATCTTTCTTATTTCCACCACTTTTTTTTTATGAGCATTCTTGGAAACTAGATAGCCAATAAATGAATCTTCATTTAGTTTTTTAAGATTTTAATCATATAATTACATAGAATCAGCTTCATCAACGTTATATAATCTTAACATATACTCAAACTTAGTTAATATTATAAAGAATCAGTTTTAAAAACTTAATGCTATATAATTTTAGAATATAAATTCAACATTATTTATTAATTAACGTTAAAATTTTTATTATTAATTTAAACTTTTAACTGACACTAAATATTAATTTTTTAATAAAATAGAATAGTTAATAATACATTATTTTCTAAAAAAATAGCCTCTAAAAAATATATTGTATTAACACATTTATCAATATCACATTTGACTTATAGTTTATCGCACCAAATAATAAAAAAATGTTAAAAAATGAGTATTAAAAAAAATAAAAATTAAAAACTCCAAATTATTTTGAATTTAGATTAAATTGTAAATTAAATCAAACTGGTTCGATTTAGCTTATCTCATAACTCACCTATCATAATTAAATTAAGATGAAGTGAGAGGTTAGCCTGCGCTAAAAGTATATTTAATTAAGTGAATGATTTCTTAGTTTTAAGTAGTTAATTAACTTATATTTTTACATTTTAAAATTAATAACATTATAACTTAATTAATAAATGTTCATGTTTTGAATTACAATATTGCATATTTACGTCATAAAACTAACACAAGATAAAAAAAATATAATCTATTAAATTATACCATTCTTTTATTCCAATTTTAGTAAATCAACTTTATCATTTACACATATAATATGGCCAGCTGTCAAGTCTAACTCATTTTACCATTTATAAATTGATGTTTAAGAAGATAAAGGTAAAAAGAAAAAAAAAACAGACCACTAATTTTATCTTTTAAATTATATAAATTTATCAAACTGGTCATAAAAATTATAAAATAGTTAAATATTCTTAAAATTATGATGAATATTCAAATGTGATATTGAAATAAATAAGTTAGAATGGTTTTTTAAATTAAAAATATTAACTATTAATTAAAATTAGAATATAAAACAAATTAAACTTAATTATAAAGATAATGGTATATTTGACTAACGAACTAGAAAGGTTTCAATGCAATTAAACCTTTAAAATAAAGGACAATCTTTTTCACTGTCATAATTTTTAGGATTAAATTTATTGATAAATTGTAATTTTAAGAGTGATTTTATCATTTTATTTATTTCAAGCATTAATTAGATTATATATATAATAATAATTTTAAAGACTATCAATAATAAATACTTTTTTAAAATTATTTTATTTTTTAATTTTATTATTAGCCCAGCTTATTATATTTTTGCAAATATAAGGACTATATCAAAAAAAAATATGAAGAAAAAAAAATATGTGATGGATATTGTATTTACAAAAAGAACTGAATCTTTTATCCTAGATTTATCTTGGAGGGAGATAGATAGTAAATATGGTGAATCTAATAAATATCAATATCTATTAAATCTATTTTCTTTTATCATCATAGGGGAGATATTTTATCATTATAGGGTAAATATTTTTTCCTATAAATATATATAACATTAGAAGTAACACACGCATTAGTAAAATTGGTTTATTTGTACTGTATTTCTTCATTGTTCGAAGTGTTTCATCAACACCAAACTGGTACCCAAACCACATCGGCTTTCCCCTTCTCTCCGTAAGCATCTCTCTCTCTCTATCTCTCTCTATACATATATGAATTTTTTTTTTATCTTTCTGAGTGTTTTTTTTTTTTTTTTTTTTTTTTTAATTTATATGATTAAATAGGTAATAATTCAATATATATTCTGCAATTGAAGCTTTTGAGGTTCAATTCGACTACGGTGGAAGTGGTGCGCCCTCAAGGATTCATCAAGTTGAAGCCTTTTCAGTTCTGATTCATCTGGGTCTCGCGATTTCTAGGTTCTTATTTAGTACTTTAGGGTTTCAAGATTTGAAGTTCCGTAGAAGCTTTGTACTCTGTCTAGGTTTTCGTTTGCAATGAAATGCTTCTGGGTGGCTTTGTAATTTGTTGCCCACTTATTGTTTTGTGTTTTTGTGGTCAAAGTTCATGGCTTTGAACGTTTCCCCCGAATAGTGTACAATCGACAATTATCGCAGCGTTGCTATAGTGCTTTTTTTTTTCTTTTTTTTTTAATTTTTTCCTCTTCTAGTTCTATCGTGTTTTATTTGATTTTGTTGGGAAAAAAAATTGAAAAATATCATCAATAACTGATAACTCTCACAGCTGCTCACAGCTGCTCACCCTATCGTTGAAACAAAAAGATATTATTGTACAATAAAAAAAAAGGAAAAAAGAAAAACTGTCACTGTTTGTTCATGGGGATCCCTGGATTGAGCGATCAGAATAATGGGCAACAAAGATTAGGCATAACTGAGCCTATTTCATTGGCTGGACCAACTGAGGATGATGTGATCAAGACGCGTGAACTTGAAAAGGTTCTTTTTGCACTTATTTTGGATTCATATATGTATGCTTTAGAGCTTTTCAGTGTTACTTTATGGTGAATATGGATTCTGGGTGTTCAGTACTTGCAAGGTGTTGGATTGTACGAGAGTCAGGAGGAGGCTGTGGGTAGGGAGGAAGTTCTTGGCAGGCTGGACCAGGTTGAATTTGTTTGTGTTTAATGCAGTTTTGTTTCATTAACTTTTGTCCACCCAAAAATAGGTACTTGGAAATGGAGATGTAGTGAACATCCTTGTGAGTATTTTTGTTTTGATTGTGCTGTTGTGACATAAATTAGATTGTGAAGATTTGGGTTAAGAACATCAGTCGAGGCAAGGGGTTCAATGAACAACTGGTGCATGAAGCAAATGCCAAGATTTTCACCTTCGGCTCTTATCGGTTAGGGGTATGGGGCTATTCTTATCTTCCTGTCTTTTGAATTAGTGCGTAAACACAATTTACTCTTTCTGCATTGCATTTTTATTGTATCCAAGCATATAGTGCCTGCTGGAGACAGCTTGTATAGAAAAATGATCTGGGACTGTGAATTGAAGGAACATGAAACAATCGTTAACCCTCAATATATATGTCAATCATTATTTTATATGTTGCATAGAAAATTTTGAGAGAAAACCACTATAATCCATCCCTGAAGGAGAGTGAAAGGCAGAGAAACAACGAAGTGATATGAAATTAGGACCAAAACTGAGATCAAAGGCTATGCGATCCAATATATTGCGGCGTTTTTTGTTTTACTGAAATTTCCCCTCCAAATTCTGTAGGTGCATGGCCCTGGAGCTGATATAGATACTCTTTGTGTGGGACCTAGACATGCAACCAGAGATGTACGATAACTCTTACCATTTTATTGTGTACATACAGTTTTTCCAGGTCATATCCTGTATCAGCTAAAGTTGCTATTAAATTGGCCTCAGGAAGATTTCTTTGGTGAGCTAGGGAAAATGCTATCTGAGATGCAAGAAGTAACCGAATTGCACCCTGTGCCTGATGCTCATGTCCCTGTCATGAAATTCAAGTTTAATGGAGTTTCGGTTGATCTACTGTATGCAAGATTAGCTTTGTGGGTTATTCCTGAAGTAAGTGATTTGTATTTTATGCAAAAACAAACAACATTGTCTTAAGTACAATTTTTGTTCCCGCCTATGTTTTCTCTCCATATCTCCTTCACAGAATTTTAGACAGTTTGAAAGCATTCTGTATTAAAGAAGATTACAAAATATGAGAGATGTTCCGTGTTTTAAATGACATTTTGATAGTATCCTCTTTTTCTCCCTGAACCGTTACTGGATTATCGAAAATATTTCACCAGTGTTTGCTATTCGAGAAGCACCTGTTATTTTTTGGCTCAATAATAGAACATTTAGGTGTATCTTGATTGTGTTTTTTCAGTAGCTTTTAAATGCTATTTTATAAAACAACTTCTAAAATCTATTTTTCAGAGAGTAGTAGGGATAGATGTGAGGGTGCAAGGAACACGAGTCATAGAAAGGTTAAGGGCTGTTTACTTGCAGGAAACATTTTCTGTTTTACACTTTTACTTTAAATTACAAAAATTGATACCCTGTTTTCACTTTGTTTCCTGTTTTTAGAAGTTTGAGGAAACAGTGAAACAATCTTTTGTTGTTTTCTTTTTTCACAATATCCTGTGCAAACTTTTAAAAACAGGAAATAGAAAATGAAAATATTTTTTTTCCAAAACCAAATGCCCTTAGTTCCTTTGAAAAATTAAACTTCTACAGATGTGGATACATCTCCCTTCCCCCATATGTGTTTTGTTCAGGCTTTATGAATCTTAAGTATATTATGTATCTTACCTTTAGTTACCATTTAGTAATAATGGATTTTTTGTGCAGGACTTAGATATATCACAGGAATCAATATTACAAAATGTTGATGAACAAACTGTTCTTAGTCTTAATGGTTGTAGAGTAACTGATCAGGTCCTGCGATTGGTTCCAAATATTCAGGTGCTGGATATGAAGTTTATACCCCCATAGATTTTTGTGTTCAGCTTTTCTATGGCATTATTATCATATTGATTGTATTCTGTTTCTGAAATGCAGACCTTTCGCACAACATTGAGATGCATGAGGTTTTGGGCAAAGCGTCGTGGTGTTTATTCCAATGTATGACAATATTGCACAGGATGGCTTGTTTGCTGTTCTATATTTGTTCACTACTTTTTGACACACTGCTGATTTTCCTAATTCATCCTCTTGCTATTTCTTGGGCAGGTTGCTGGTTTTCTTGGTGGTATAAATCTGGCATTGCTTGTTGCTCGGATATGCCAGTTATATCCTAATGCTCTACCCAATATGTTAGTGTCTCGATTCTTTAGGGTATATACTCAATGGCGATGGCCAAATCCAGTCATGCTTTGTGCTATTGAAGAAGGATCTCTTGGGCTACCAGTTTGGGATCCTAGAAGAAATCCCAAGGATAGATATCATCTAATGCCTATAATTACTCCTGCTTATCCTTGCATGAATTCAACTTACAATGTGACATCAAGTACATTACGAGTTATGTCAGATGAGTTTCAGAGGGGAAGTGAAATATGTGAGGTATGTTTTCATGGTTTTAGGAATGTTTTCTTCGAAAATTCTGGATAAATCTCAATCAAACGGTCTAGTTCAGTGTATACAGAACAGACATGAAGTTTGGAAATCGAAATAAATTTTGTTCAAAATTGTTTTTCTCTTGTTTCATCCCATTAACTGTAAGGGGCCTTAACCATTGCCCCAATATGGTTTGATATATGGAAACTTCATGTTAGATTTCCCATGATCAGATGATTTGGCAGTGGGACAGTTATATTGAAGTTATGCCAGATATCTAAGGTTAAATTAGTTTGTTTAGAAAGTTTGCATATACTTTTGAGTTATAGGTAAAAGATGGGTTTATATTTCTCTTACCAGTATTCAAGTTTTAACAAAAGGAGTGGTTATTGCTCCATGCTTGATGGGATAAGGCTTGGAAGTAGGTTGGTTGGTTGAAGTTTTCTTAAATGGAATGAATGTCGTTACTTTGTGGGAATCGATATGTTTGGGCTTTGATTTTTGTTAAATATAAGTTTTTGATATATTGTATTTTTGATTTTTATGATGGTATTCGGATAGCATAAGTTTAATGTTTCTGGTAATTGTAGGCTATGGAGGCTAGCAAGGCCGGTTGGGATACTCTTTTTGAGCCTTATCCCTTTTTTGAATCTTACAAGAATTATCTACAGATAGACATAACAGCAGAGAATGCAGATGACCTTAGACAATGGAAAGGGTGGGTTGAGTCTCGTCTCCGTCAATTAACGTTGAAGGTATGCACTGTTAAACTCAAGGGGTTGCATACAACTGTGTGTTGTGTGTTTCCAATTCATATACAACTAATTTGGCTGTTCTTTAAACTTGTAGATTGAGAGGCACACTTATGGCATGCTTCAATGTCATCCACATCCTGGTGAATTCTCAGACAAATCCAGACCTTTTCATCACTGTTACTTCATGGGTCTGCAGCGTAAGCAAGGAGTTCCAGTGAATGAAGGTGAACAGTTTGATATAAGGCTAACTGTTGAAGAATTCAAACATTCTGTCAATGCTTACACACTATGGAAACCTGGAATGGATATCCATGTCTCCCATGTTAAACGCCGTAACATACCTGCCTACATATTCCCTGGTGGTGTCCGACCTTCCTGCCCATCAAAAACTAGTTCTAGACTAAGGGCTTCTGGTCATGGTCAAGCTGAAAAACCTCAAGGAGGTAAAGGAGTTGCAGTTGGAGCAGATGATGTGAAAAAGAGAAGGAGATCAGAGGACGACATGGATAATAGTTCAAAGAATTCCAAGTCCCCTGTATCTTTACCTCCCCCTAGCAGGGAAGTTACTGAAGATATGGCTCCTATTAAATTGGATGAATCAGAAGTCAATAGTATTGACGGACAAAAGAGCAAGAAACTTTGTCTGAGATCTCCAGGGGAGATTCCTTCTGGGGATAGTGTATCCAATGGATCTGTGACAAGCAACCAACTAGTGAACCCTGTACTTGCTGCTACTGATATATCTAGTTCTAAAGAAGAAGAAAAACTAGCTATTGAAAAGATTATGTCCGGGCCATATGATGCTCATCAAGCCTTTCCAGAAGAACCTGAAGAGCTTGAAGATGACACTCAGTATAGAAATCAAGTCAAAGATACTGGTGGGAGCATGAAAAACATTACCGAATCTTTAGTCTTAAAGCCTGTAGTGGCAGAAGAGCCAGTTGTTTATATGGAAACTACTTGTTCAACTAGTTTATGTTCCAATGAGGACGTGGAGGAGCTTGAGGTTGGCCTATTTTTATACCTTTAAATTCGGAAAAAACTTGTTAGATTCTTCAATAGAATATGCAGCATTTGTAAATCGTAGATGTCAGAATTCCCTAACTTGCTTGCCATTTCCTGTGCTGAAGTTGCTCAAAACTCAGTCCAATCTTCATAGGAACTACAATTTGTTAGACTCGTTATGCACAATGTCTGATTCCTGCTGTTGGTTGTTGTTGTTGTACTTTTATGACTATATTGTAGAGAAAATTTGCTTGCAATTTTCTTCAATGTTATGTAGTACGAGTATAAGCATGGTATATTTTAGTATACAAATGTTTGATGAGGTTATCTGGAATGATATATGTCACATGAATCTGATAGGTTCTTTTATGAATTTAGATGAGTGTCAAATTGTTATTTTGTTCCACACACCCCAAAATATTCATCTGATACATATTTTATTTGTTGACGACTCTTATTCATTACAGTAGCATAGCATGTTTATGAAAATATCAAAGTTATTTTACCATGCAGTAGCATGTGGTTCTGACTATTTTTTTTTTTTTTTCTCTCCGTCACATGTCTCTTCCTTTTGGCAAAAGTCTGCTGAGCTAACAGCACCATTGTTAACTGTGCCTCCTGCACCTGCACCTTTGAAGAAGCCTCTTATCAGGTATATTCCATTATTAATATGGTACTTGTCATGGTTTCCGTATTCCTACTTTTACTTTAGACTTATTTTGGGTAAGTGTTCAATTCTTTTTGTTTATGTTGACTGATTATTTTCAGGTTGAACTTCACCTCCTTGGTAAAAGCTGCTGACAAGAGTTCTTAGACAGTTCAAAACTGAATCTGCAGCTATCTGATTTATGTAAAATTGACATTTCTAGTTCCTCGTTTATTTATGTAATAATTATGATGCAGTAAATAAACCTGAGCTAGAAAACCATCAATTTTCATCGATATGTACATGAGAATATGTTGCACCGGCAAAATAAAAAAGATTTTGACGAGTTTATGTGTGACTGTTTTTTGTATGGGGAGAAAATTCAAATCCCACATTGACTAAAATAGTGTTAAAATATAATATTGAAGTAGTAACAATAATGAGTTCAACGTAAACCATTTTGTTAAATGGCAGTATTTTGTTAGTTCTTATATTATAACATATAAATGTGAGTAATTATTATCTTTTAAATTTATTCTATTTCGTAAGATGCCATTTGCAATTTTCCCAACATGTTATGACTTTTACTATTTCTTAAGTTTAAACTTATGATTTTCCCTATATAATTATCCTAATACCGGTTTTAGATCTTGCTGTCAAAAAGCTTTCTTGATTGTGTCTACTTTAGTTCAATTAAGTTGTGGCTTCTTTGATGTTTGTCCAAGTCATAACATGAAAGTCTTCGTTTAATTTTACATTTATTAAGGTTATGATTAAAATAAAATATGAGTGAAAGATAAATCTTATTTTACATATTATTTCGTGGAGTTGAATTAATTTTAAATTCAAATGCTTACCTTTATTTAAGATAATGCCATGAAAACGATTTAGTCGAGGCAATGGGTTGGACCGATTGACATGGTTTAATCTGATGTATATTAAATATAGGAAAATAAGCATTTAATCTTCCTAGATTTTATACCTTTTTTTTTAAATAAACACTTTCAAATTTAATTTTATATCTCAACTAGTCCTCAAAATTCACATCATTTACAAATAAATACTTTAAACTTTAATTTTATTTCAATTTATTATTAAATTTTATTCACTTGGTAAATAAAATTTAGAAATTTTAAGTGTATTCAAATTAATTCTTAAAACTTATCAGTCTTTTATAAATATACTTTTTCTCAGAGGTTTAGGATAAATCAATTACATTCAATGTTAATAATTCATTACTTTTCTTCTAGTTTTAGTTGCCATTCGATTTTCATAAATTAAAATATGTATTTAGAAATACAGCAAATAAAAAAAATTGAAAAGATTAATTTGAATTTACGAACTGTTTTTCATTGAGCAAAGTTTTTAATTGTTTGTACGAAAATCTAGTACCTTCATTTGGTTTGTCGATTATGAGATAATTTAGCTATTAAGTACTAATTTAATACGTTTTAAAAATTAATTTTATAATTTGTATATCCTGAATTATAGAAGTATAAAAAATATTCAATTCAAAATTTCACTTGAAAACATAAAATTTAATTTAATTCAAATAAATTTATTAACAAAATAGTCTTTTTATTCTGTGATTCATTTTAAATAATTTTTGCTGAACATTTATAATTATCTCTCTTACACACACAGACACACACACATATATATATATATATATATATATATATATATATATATATTTATATATATATATAAATGATTAATTAAACTTTATATTTAAAATAATTTCTAATTAATTAATAATGTAAAATTATTTTATATATGACAATGAAAATCTTGAATGTTATAAATAAACTTACAGTGAATAAAATTGTATTAATAGGTTAAGGTGTGTATTTATAAATGAGAAAGTTTGACATTAAACAAAATTAAAGTTTATAGTGTTTATTTGTAAAATAAAAAATATAAACATAATTGGATTATATAAATTTAATTTGGTTACTCATTACACGAAAACAGTGGCTTTGTGGTTTATGCACGTCATGGCAATTGGCTTCAAGTACTTTAAGGTGTAAATTTTCCTGAATTTAGTCATCTCCTTTTCAGCAGCAGGCTTGGATTTTGGTTCTCGTAGCTTTATAAGTTTAGGTTTTGATCTTTGTATCTGCTGTTTCTGATTTTTATAACCATTTAATTAGGTTTCAGTCTTAAACATACCAAATAATAGTCCAAAAATTATTATTTCTTACAAGAAAAAGTGTCAAGGCACATTACTGAAAACGGGGGCTATTTTAAGATATATAATTGTTTTAATTGAATATTTTTTATTATATATATATATATATATATATATATATATATATATATATATATATATATATTTGAAGATTTTTAAAAGAACTAATACAATGATATAACATTACTCTCTTTTAATATAGTTTTTCGAATTATCACATATAGATGTAGTACACACTGTTTTTGTGAGATGTTTCATTTATTGTGATTTTATTTGACTTCTTCAAATTGCTATAAAATCTAATTAATCTTCTCCAAAAACTTGAGATTTATAAAGGAGGGATTATTATTCTAAGAGTAACTTCTCATCTTACTCTTTATTTTATCTTAATCCTAAAAGAGTTTATAATCATTAATCAATAAAAGATGGTAAATTATTGAAATTATTTGAACTCTTCTCATGTAATAATTATAATAATAATAATAATGATAATAATAATCAAACAAATTAAGTTATTCCAAGAATGGTATAAGAGATTACTCTTTATATTCTTACTTTTTAATTTTTTTTTCTCAATGTATGATCATAATTAAGAAAATTATTTATGGAATAACTTGTTAATCTGGGTAATAGAATTTTTGCTCCCGCCATGGCTTGTATATTAAAAGAGCATATATATTGATTTCAGAACATTTTCATGTGAAGAATAATATATATATGCAGATCAATGATTGAAGGAGGTAATAATTTGATTGGAAAATGAGCAAAAGCCTTTTTACTTTTGTTTGATTGGCTTATATATTATTGAGCATGTAGCAGATTTTAAACCAGTAGAATCCTGTACCATTGCCAATTTCCATGGCTGTTGTGAAAATGAAGTCTATATATATGCCAATTGTATATTCCAACCCTTATCACCATCATCATCCATTATAGCTTCCCTTCCTACACTCACTTCTGTGTCCTTCTTTTCAAACTCTCAATATCTGCCAAGTTTTTGTTTGCCCTAGAAATGGCTGCATTCATATATAGTGCTCTATCATGTTGATATACATCACTCAAATCTTCCAAACCAGAAAATTCCACCCATTTTCAAAGCTTGTTTTGCTGCTAATGAGTACCTGCTACAACCATCGCATCTTTCTCACTGTTTCATTTTATTACACTTTGATATCAGCATACCACATTTTCTATATACAAAGTCTTCACTTAGACCAAAGTGGATTTTTCTCATAATATATATGTTTTGATGGTGTACAACATAGATAAAAAAGGAGTTTTAGGGTTGGTTATTGTATCTTTTTGAACATTCTAAGAGTATACCTTAAACTATTTAATATATTTTTTCACTAAAAAAAAATATCTCTGACTACTTTTCAAATAAATTCAAATCATTGCTATTTGAATCTTTCTTTAATTAATAGAGTGTTTTATTTGAATAATTTAGTTGAAACAAGTTAATAGCATGCATTTCTTTTGTATAATATATACTATATACAGTGATCATTATGTTTGATTATAGTATATTCTACAATGCAGTTTTTTTTTTCTTTTTTTTATATTTTTCATGTGTTAGAGAAAATTTAACTTACATTTTTTTTTAGTTTTGGCATAAATTATTATATATTATTATTATTATTATATAATTTAGTAATTTTTTAAATAATTTCATTCATTTTCTTAGCAAAGAATGAATAAATATATATAAACGAGATATTCAAGATGTTGTAACTTTTTATAGACTTCAATTAAATCTAAAGTCGTTTATTCTCATATTAAGAACTTGTCTATCTTCGAGAGTTATTAGATTTATATATTATTCTAGTATTTCAAAACCTACACTAAATTTAAAATAACTCCGTACATATGCTTATTTATTTATTTATTTTTATCTGTGTCAAAGATTCCGTGATCTTAATTTTAAGATGAGGTTAAGTCTCATCCTTTAATATTTTCCACTCAAAATTCCTTATATGTTATTTTGTTAGAATTGATGTATTCTTCCATCTATTTTAATAAAGGGATTTATACGAAAAATATATATTAATAATATTATGCATAACTGGAGGATATGTTCGAATCACTGTTGGACAAATATTATGTAGACTCAAAGATTTTTCTTGTGTAGTTTGTTGGTGTACAACCCTTTGTATATATTATTACCTATTTATAGTGTAAACCTACTATATTATTACCTGTTTATAGTGTAAACCTACTGTACCATTTGGCTGAGTCTATAGTGTAATATTAGGTATTAATTGTCGCACTTTTATCTAGTCTAATCTAAGATAGATACTTTATAAGGGTTGAAGTATTCCTGAAATGTTTCTTATAATTTTATTTATTTTTGGCTGTTAAAAAGAATATATTAATAATATACATTTTTTACTATTTTAATTTTTTAAAATCATAAGTTTTGACTAATAGAAAATTATGTACTGAAAAAATGTATTAAAGAATTCGACAATATTATTAAAGATCACTACTTTTATATGGTTAATTTTAAATTTTTGACAACAATTATAAAACTATTGTAAAATGATTTCAAAAATAGATCATAATTAAAATTGATGAAAAAAAATAACGATCGCAATTGATATAAAAAAGTAATATTATACACTGATTGTAATTATAATTGATAAATAAGTTAATTTTTATTTTAAGATACGTATTTCACCTTTTTCATTTTTCCCATTAACCAAAAACTAATTCGAACTGCAGTTTACAAAATCTTATCCAATTATGAATATCAACACACGACTATAAAAAAATTAATTTGATCGTATATAGTTTTACCTTTTTCATTCAAGTGTGATATGTCTATTTTATTTTTATGTAATTATAATATGACAATATGGCCACTTAAATTTATCATATTATCTTTTGTAATTTGTATGCGTATAAAAAAGGCTAGATAGTTATTTTTAAACCAATATAATAACAATTATTTCTTAAACTATCATAATGATAGGCTTTAATATTTTATGTTTGAAAAAAAAAATTATATGTTATGAAAAAGTACAGAAAAACATAACTTGGGGTCAAGAAGAAGATGAATAAATTCTTTAAGTATTCAAACGGAGTCTATATCTTATTTCGTATAAAGTAAGGATGAAAAAGTTGAGCAATATAAAAAAAATAAGACTTACAAATTCAATACTTTAAGATTTTGGGTTGAATGTAGTATTATTCCTTTATATGGGTTTTACTTTATCTCATTATTGTTTGTTCTCCTTGATTATTTTTTTTCTTGATTTTTCAAAATAAGTGGTATAAGAGATAATGATTTATGGCGGTGACAAAGTCAAATGAGCTGCATCGAGAATCTTTTAGACGGAGGTTTCAGACAAGCGTGTCTTGTTAAGTGCGGTGACCGGCTTAAACGAGTACAGTTTGGTCTCTATATCAAAAGTCTTCATGATGGAAGTTTCAGACCAACGTGTCCTGTTAAGTATATGAACCCTCAAAAGTTTTTGTGATAGACGTTTCAGGCAAGTATGTTCCGTTAAATGTGTGAACGACGATTCAAGTGAGGGTTGTTTGTGAGTGAAGTACTCGTGTTTGAAAATGTTTCCGCTTGAGTGATAGTGTACCAATATGGAAGAGGAATGAAAACTTTCACTTGAGGAGAAAATTATTAGTATTTAAGTGTGAGTCTAAGTCTCACATTAAATATAAATGAGAAAGTCAAAAAATATATAAATAAGAAGATTCACAAACCTGATATTTTAAGATTTTGAGATGAATATATTATTCTATTATGTGGATGCAACTCTTATCTATTTTTCTTTGAACCCAATGTTTGCATAAATAAAAACTCTAGAAGAAAAGATAAAATAGTAACAGTGAAAATAATAATATTCTAAAAAAATAATAAAACAACTAATCACAACATAATGATTTTGGATGAAAAAGAGAAAGGAGAGAAAACACCAACTTAGGGGTAGAACTTAAGCAACAAAAGAAATAGTCATACATAAAGTAATCACTTATGTTGTGATAGAATTCCAAAACACAAAGAATAAAAAAACATTCCTTGGTCTTTAATCAAAAGTTCTTTTCCTAACATGTTGTTCAAAAAGTTTATCTGAAGAATCTTTAAATATTATTAAATAACTTAACACTAAAACAATCTTTATCCTATGTCTTTACAATGAACACTGTAATGTAAGAAAAAAGATGATGAGAGAAATGATAAGGAGTTCTGAACAGGCTGTGTACTTTATGGATGAAGATGAAGTTACAGAAAACAGACACCTGCACATGATAATGGGCCACCTATCCCATGCTAGCCACCCAGCCACTCCAATTCTCAGCCCAAAGGTACAAATTCTTTCAAATGTATTGTCATATAAATTATCAACTCATCTTTTGCCACATAATAAAGACAACAACCTTATAATTGCTATAATCATTCATCACCACCAACACACAATAAAACAAAATGCAAGATAGCTGTGAAATATAATATCACAAAATTAGTGAATTATAAATAACTATATATTCTTAATCTTTCGTGAAATTATATAATACTTTCTATTTTTTATATTCTTTAATTGCTTATCAACACTCTTTTACAACATATTAATACTCTTCATTATTTTTAAAACATTACCATGTGTATTCCTAAGTGTTAAAAATAGAATAAGATAAAAGATGTCAATTAGATGAATGTTAAGTTACATCATTATTTATTAAGAAATAATTTTTTTATACATGATAATTTATTTATTTTTAAATAAGTTATTCACAAAACATTTTTTATTATTAAATATTTTTTTGAAAACTAATTGATATTAAGCGAATTTCCCTTATCAATCCATATATAAGTCAACTTCAATAATTGAGATAAACCACAAGGGACTGTCTTTCCCAATAATTACTATGTTATTCATAATTTATGCAAAACTTATATAAAACATGAGATAACTAATAGTTACCATGTATCAGCAACAAGAATGAGAAAAGTTTATATTTAAAAATATCATATATAAAATGCAAAATAAATAAAGGTAGCTTGTAAAAATTCATTTAAACATTAAAAAAAATCGCTTTTACAATTATTCACTATTTATATGTATTAGTATATAATTTTCTTCGTGTTTGATATTAACTGCTGTAATTCTAACACAATTTGTTTTATTTCTTTTACTGAGTCATTTATTGGCATTATTACGTGATATCAGAATAAAATGATTGAGACATGACGTACTCCTTTGCCAAATTTATTTGACTACTAAAAAGACTAATTTGCTTCAACCATTTGATCCATTATGCACCAAATAATAGTATTTATTGTACGTATTTTGTTTAATAGTTAACTAAGTTCCATCCAACATTTATTTTCTTTAAAAGAAATATCTCTTAATATTAATTTCGTATGGTCACCACAGATTAGACAGAGATTCGATCTTTATCAAAATGTTCGTTTTGCTAGAAACATGGATCCCACTGAAATTGATTTTTGGGAATATAGATATTTAAGGGATGAAATATTGGTTGAGTTCATGCAATAAGATGCACCCACATCTAAACCTAATTTCATTTTCATCTCTCATACTTTGTTTCTACTTTGGTAAACATTGGACCAATTATCTTACAAGTTAATGATATGAAAAAGAATCTTCCTTCCACTGCCTTATTTGTTCTTCAAAAGAAATGTATTACACAAGCATTTAAATAATGATAATAATAATAATAATATTATTATCATTATCATCATCATTATTATTATTTTAAATTTAGCTAGACAACATGAGAATAAAACAACATACCAAAACTTAATTACTTAATTTGGCTTAGATGCTTTGCCATAAGGTGAAATTAAAAAGATAGCATGTTTGAACATTTTTGTTTTATTAATGAATTAAATGGAAAACTTGAAAATCTCACGGGGAGACAAATTGTTTACCTTTACATTTTTTCTTCATGTTATATATATATATATATATGAATATTAACTATTTTGAATTAAATTTTTCTAGAATGTATATGTTCGGCATATACCTATAAGATGTGGTTAGGGTTTGCTTTTCACACTCACATGTAAGTGTGACAGGTTATTTGTTAAAAGCAGTTAATTTCTTAAATGAATTTTAATATATTGAGAAATTAATATCTAATTCTTAGTTAGGAAATATTCCAATAAAGAAAGTTGTTCGATAAGATAGAATATATTCATGAAAAAAAGTATTCCTCATCCAAAACAGGTTTTTGCATAAAAATATTTGTTAGGTTACAATAAAAATAGTTTAAAATTAGCTCTTATCGAAAATATATTACTATATATCACATCCGAGATATGTTAAATCACATTCACTGAAAAATATTATTTTAATATTTATTTTATATATATATATATATATATATATATATATATATATATTTATATTATCTTTTAAAGACAGTCCTGTTCAAAATATGATATTTCTATATCTTTAAAACTATCCTAAGAGTGATTTGGACCTTGGTATTTTAAGGGTGTGTTAATGGATTACTTAGTTTGAATATTTAGTGTTGATTATTTTACGATTATATTTCAAAAATCCCTTTAAATAGCTTAATAGAAATGCCATGGATAATTACTAATATATTCATCCCTCTAGCTCTGTGTTGGTAGGTTTAAAGTTGATGGTAGGATATATGCGTACCTGGTTTCCTGTCTCGTTATGTTTAAAGGTTGAGAAATCGTCCTGAAAATTCACATCAAAGTCCTGATAAAATTCTTTAACCCACCATTATTGTATACTTTCCAAGAATGAGATGCAATAGCACATACCGTGGTTAGTTTGTTTTTTCTTCCAGTATTAAAATGAACAGAAAAATTATAGTTTATATTCATGACATTTCTCTTAGTCTGAATATTTGACAAAAGCCACCTTTCATACAGACTCACATGACGGGGAAAAAACACCCTTTTAAAAGAGTAGAATGTTGATGATCAATTAATGGTCTACAATGTGATAAATTTAATATTAAAATTATTATAAAAAATTTAATTTTATATTTTAAAAATAATCCATCTTAGTTAAATTAATATTTTAATAAATTAAATTTTATTTTGAAAATAATCATTTAATTTAATAATTTTATATTTTTTAAAATTATTATCAATTATATTAAATAAATAAAAGAAATTATAAATAAATAAAATATTTATTATATCTATCATATCAGTTACAAACTTCTATAAACTTTCCATTCAAATTTTATCATCTTTATCTTAATCCAAACAATCAAACTTTCTTCTCAAATCATCTCAAATTCACTCCCTCAAATTCACTCTCGAATCCAAACATACTCTTAGTAATATTTTCTATCAAATCCACTCTCTCGAATCCACTCTCGAATCCAAACTTATTCTTAGTTATATTTTCTATCGATATCGTAAATGATTTATGCACAGATAGCATAGTACAAACATAATCAATTTTCACCTCTCACTGTCTTATCTTTCCGTACATTGTTTCCATAGTGTTAACAACATCTTGAATACGAAAGGCAACGATACAAGTGTTTCTTGCAAAGGGTCTTTTTCATTTAATATGCAGTGACCTTGAAGACAATACAGACAAATAAAAATTTAATAGCTGAGTCATTGCCTTAAGACAGGTTTATAAATGATGTCCCAACTTGCGACCTCCTCAGGGTTCATCTCAATACAGTACATGAGCTATTGCTACAGACCTAGGAGCTAGGATTCTTATTATTAATTTTTCTTCCTTTTGGCAATGCATATGTCATCGACAAATAATACAATTTCCCAAGATATGGTTTCTACATCTGCTATTGCTAAACAGAAGATGGAAGCTCATGTAACGAGTGGAATATATTAACGGAATACATTAGTTTTTCTAAGCTTCTAGATATAATTTTGGTTTGTTGAAATTAAAATTATCCATGATAAATACGATTTATATGTAAATTTAAAGTTGTGTCAGACAAAGACGACTTTAGTGTGAAGTCATTGTATTAAAGTCTTGTTAGGATGTTCGACTTTTATTTGAGTAATTTTTGTTGTTGTTATTTTTAGGATTTTTAAAATTACAAGAGGATGAATAATTTTATGTTAAAAAATGAAAAGAAATTCTATAAGAAAATATAAAATATATAAGATATAATGATTTTTGACAATTGATATAAGAAAATATTGGATAAATTTTTAGAATTTTTTGACAAATATAAATATGTGAGCTAAAAGTATAAAATATAAAAAAAGCATCTAAAAAAATACTAAAAAACTAATAATAAATGATATATTTTTAGAAATTGTGGAGTTCCAATCTCCTTCAGAATTGACCACTGTATTCCTTATCTCATTTCAAACAATTTATATTTTTAACACGTTTTAATCTAAAATTTTTATCAAAAGTTATAATCATTTGAAGTTTTTTCCTATTAAATTTTGACAACTCAAATATAAGATAATTCTATATAATGTAAAAACTCCGCTATGAAATATATATTAAAAGAAGTTACCATTAAAAAATTGGATAAAAAATAAATTTATAACTATTTTAAATTAATTTCATCATTCAAAATAACCATTTTTTTTAAATAAAAATCGTGTTATCCTAACATGACTTCAATACAATGCCACTTTGTACTAAAGTTATATTTATCTTTAAATTTATACATAAATTATACTTGTCATGTATATATATATATAACTTCAATTTTGAAAAACTCAAGTGGTATTTAAGTGACATGATTTTTTATCATGTAATAGGAAAGTGTAACAATTTTAATTTATTTTAATTTACATACAACAGTTGATAACGTACTAAATTATTATAATTTTAGTTTGTTTATAGAGGAAAATTAAGGATTTTAACTTTCCATTAAAAATATATAAGCGGAAAATAAAATAATGAATATATATAATTATAATCTTAAATGTTTATTTTGATATTTCAATTAATAATTACAATATGTTTCACTTTACTGAAAGGTTGAACTCCACTTTAAATGAAATCCAACAGAAACTTTAACTTTTTCACTCATTAGTTTAATCGAGTGCATTAGCCCTTATTAGTTTATCTTAGATGCAAAAACAATCTATGTAGTTACTTTACCAATCTTGCACCATATTTTTGGGGGTGCATAGTAAGAAGAGAGAAAAAGAGAAAAGAATACGATAGAAAAACTGATAAATCTAATATATGTGTAATGTAAAATAAAGAGAAAGACAGAAAAAGAATGAGATGAAAGTAAGATGAATAAAAACTAGGTATATGTGACAGTACTATAAATCCATATATATAATTATTAAGAATAGCTTGTTTCGTTTCTGAATAGTAAACACTGTTTATAACCAATGGTGTTTCTAATAACGAGTATATATATTCTCATCAAATCGCCAATGAGAAGCTTGACATCCATTGACCGATTCAGAAGCCACCTTAACGAATCAGTGAACAATTAATTGTGGGGTACTGACTTGGAAAATTCAGCAAAGTATATGCCCTACAATATGTCATGGCCATTTTGGATCCGAGCATTATAGTTCCTTTGCTTCCATAGTCTTCCAATGCAGAAAATTCCCATTTTCTCTTGCTCCTCCCACAAAGCAAGTGGTAGTAGTTACTCCTTCCTAGAGAATCATCTCTTGACAGTGATTTTTTTCATGAAAGGAGAAAAAAATAAACCAGGATATATTACTTGATTAAGGTCTAATAAGTGTTTCCACCTCTAGAACTAGATGAAAAGAATAAAAAAAGAGACAAATATAAGTATACCAGATGATGTATATGATGAAAAGATAAGTTATAAATGTTGATGAGGTGTTTAACATATAGAAGTGTTTATATTCATCACTCTTTCAGATATAGAGAAATCTATATCAAAACTTTGATTGCAGACATTATGTTATGCTTAATTATGAATTCAAAAGAAGAGGTATTTGGAAAGGAATTACAGTACTTGCTCAAGCTAACTCCTTCTTCGGCTTGTCACTCTAACAGCTTTTTCGTACCATCGAAAGACAGATTTATGATCTCCAATAGCCAAAAGTGGTGCGTGTCTCTAGCTGCAAAAATGCAGAAGTACATAACCATTAAATGGCTAACTATTTATCTACAAAACCACTGGTGGTTATGAACAATAGCTGAAATTTTGAGATGTAATGAAAAACAAGGTCAATTAGCTCACAGTGAAAAAAAGAAGTTTCCCAAACAATTTGTGTGTGTAAACATTCATATGATCATCATCATCATATTATTGCTTACACCGTCTGAGTAATGGAAGAGTGGTGACGAATGGAGGGTAGTGAAGGTGATGACAGAAGCCTAGAGAGCACAAAGGAGTGAGATGCAATTGCTTTCCCTTCCCATATGTTAGTGCATATCATCATCTGTGCTCTCTATCTTCTGTCAACAACCTTACCAACTAGTGCCTCTCGTCCTCTTTCCCCAAAGATCCCTTCCTGACAAACCTACTGTTCATCAAAAAGAAAAACAAAATCACATAAAAGAAGAATAGTGAATATGTATAGAGAAGAAGAGAGAGAGATGAGAGGAGATATAAGAAGCAAAATATATATATAGAGTGTTGGGTTGGAACTTGGGAGAGTTGGGCTTCTCAACAGCCAATAACACCTATTTATAGGAAAAATGAAAAGGAGAAAGGTTTCAACTCACTTGAGAGAATGGGTGAAAGAGGCATCAAATATTCCACTAGCTAGTACCCTTTTCCATGTACTCTCAATTTTGTAACCACTTTTCATGAAAAAAAAAAAAAAATCCTCAATAAAGGACACCCTAGGTAACTTCTAGTCATTCACGTACTCACATGTAAAACCATGCATGAGAATTGGCTTGTGAAAGATTTTAATCTCTCCACCACACATAGAAGACTAATTCTTACATGGTTGGGGAGTGGTTTTGGTGGCACAACAATGGTGTGATCTATTCAAAACATTTTTATACATATTGAGTGCAGTATTATGTGGTATAGCACAGGGTCCATTCTTCACTCCATTTAGGACAGTTAATGGTATGATATGCACCCATGTGCAATGAGATTTCTGTAAATCTTGTGAGATCATCATTATACATTTTGCTAGTGCTACTATAACAGCAATCCAAATTCTATGCAGAGTTGTTGTGATTTCTGTCTATCTCCTTCACTTACTATGAGTGGTCTGTGGGCCCCACAATTCAAATACTATTCGTAGGGACCTTGGCAAGTGAAAGTCAGAAAATTGTTCAGTAGATAAGTTCATGGACTATTTTTTATTAACACCTAAATGCTAATCTATCTATTTAGAGAGAGAGATAAACAGAGTTATAAATCTAAAAGGAGATATATGTAACGATAAGAAAAAAAGAGAGGAAGTAAAGGTGTTTAAAAAAAAGGGTGTTTTAACCTACAAGCTATAGTATTTTGTTAATGTTATTTTCAGTGGTTTAGTTTCTTGTGTGGATTGTATTTGTTTCTGTCTCCTTGTACTGTTTTGTGTTTTCAGGAGAAGTGTTAAGTATGTCTAGAAAGGTGTTTAGATTTTTTGACACTTAATTCTTGATTCGGTATTGTGTATAAGGGTTAGAGTATTCTTGAAATACTTCTTTTTATTCATTATTTTTTGCTGTTAAAAAATATATATAGAAAAAGAGAGAATAATATTTTTTCCTTAACCTTTTTATTTGAAAGTTGATAAATATTAAACTGTGAACTAAGGATAATTTGAAGAAGAAATATTTACCATCTCTTAGCATTGAAATGTTCTTTCTACTATTTGTGGGAGAAAACAACTAATCATCTCAAATTTTCATGTGGATCTTCAAATACTATTTAGAAACTATAGTTTATTCTTAGATGTGTGTACAATACAAAACGTCAACAAGTACTTTCTGCAACATTATTTTGTTCCAATGGATAATAAGGCGAGGAAGGCATGGTGATATTTGTGGCTTGCAACTACTTGGTCAACTTGGACACCAAATACCCTTATCTTTAAATGAGAGACACCAAATAAAAGAACAAGAGTTAATTATGTTACGTGCAATAATGGAAGATTTTTGAGGTTTTTTAAAATTGACTTTTTAATCTGATGTGTTTATTCTAAATTGTGTAAATAGATTTAGGTACCCTTGTACCTATGTTAATTTTATTCTTTTCTCTTTGCTGACGAAAAGAGTATACTAACATATACTTAATTATTAATCCATTCTCTTTTATTTTTTTAAAGTTTATTGAAATTTTTGTGAAACTTTATTTAATTTAATGAGTTTCATTCAAGAGAGTGTGTAACTTCTATAAATAACAATAAACATATATTTGAAAGTGTATTGTTAGAATACTTTTTGTATATTCATGTGTACAATATTATGTATTTTCTAGAGTTGGAACCTGAGAATTGGTTTGGCTTGTGTGAATCGATTTACCCTATTTGGACCTATATATGATTCTTATAAGAAACCTAACCACACAATGGTGGAAATCGTGGATGATGCTTTGTATACGCATGGTTGGGAAGTCATCATCAACAAACACTCAGGGCAAGCAGATTAACAGAGTGTTTCACTCACTACATATCCTGTTTCTTGTAATATTATGTCCTAGACCAATAACTTTTAACATTGAATTCATTAACAAAAATTGTCATTTTCCAACGGACAAAAGTGTTATCACTTTCAAAATACAGTTTTTTTTTATAATAATAACAATAATATCATACACTATACAAATAATTAATACATAAGCAAACTTTCTTTATTATATATAGTTAATGATTAACTTTTCCTTAGATAAATTTATACTAATAGATGTTAATATAATATGAAATTTCAAATTTAATGGATTGATGGATAAAAGATTTTATATATGTTTAGACGTTATGTGAATAATTTATTTACTGAAAATATTTATACTAACTACAGTAACAATAACTCAAGCAAAAATAGTTATGTTATGCGGATTGAGTGGTAATTGAAGCATGAAAAACTAAAAAGGTGTCTTAATCAAATGAAAGACTATAATACTGTGTTTCGATGTATGTTTGAGAAAATGAAGACCTGTTTGAAGGTTTCTTTTTTCGGTAATATATATGAAGTATTTAGGATATCTCAACTTTCATACAAAAATTCTTTGCAATTGTCGAACTATTATTAAAAATTTGCATAAGCATTGAATTGTTATACTTTTGTATGCACTCTACGACATCTCCTCTTGATACTCTTTTAATATTTTTCACACACATATTTTTTTTTTTTCCTAAAGACGTTGAAGATTGTAATGTTCTGTTTTAACATTAAAGGTGTCATGTACTAAACCTCCATTGATGTGTAGAATAGATAATAAACTATTAAACTAATTACACTGACACGTTCTTATATTTTTTCTATTGCACATGATATACTTTTAAGAATATTTATAACAACTACTCATATAGAGATATATATATATTTTAAATCGTTAGGGAGAGTTATTATAATTATAATAATTGTGTAAAAGTGCTAAACCAATTGTAAACATGTGCTGTCCAATTTTTAATTTATGACTTTATTAGAAATAAGATGCATTTTAATTGTATATTTTAAATTTGTATTTTTTTTTATTTTTTATGGGTTGTGGTCTGTTTTTTTTTTTTTTTTTTTTTTTTTTTTTTTTTTTTTTTTTTTTTTTTTTTTTTTTGGTTTTTGTTTTTTTTTTTTTTTTTTTTCATGTTTTCTGTTCTTCTCTTTGATTTTTTTTATTTTATTGATGAATGATGTGTTTTAGTTTATTGATGAATGATGTGTTTTAATTTATTATTTAAAAATATTAAATCATTTTAATAGATCCTAGCAGAGATACTCAGATAGAAGAATGTGGATTGAAAAAATCAAGGGTTAATTTTTTGTTAGTTCTAACATATAAAATACAGTAGAGGGGGACAACAGTAGTGTTTTCGAAGAATTCTGAAGTTGAAATACTATTCCTAAAACCACATTTTTTTATTTAGATTATTTAGAGAGTACTTTCGGATAGAATTTTCACAAAGGTAAATTTGATTAAAAGAAGAATATGGCTGGTAAATAAAATGTGTGAAGTGTGTAAAGAAGAGGATTAAACTACCAGTCACTTGTTCTTTGCACTAGTACAAAAAGGATATTCATTGTCGGTTCTAAGAGACATTTATCGTCGGGTATTGAATCGACGTTGACCCAGGAGACGTTGATCATGACGTCGGTTAACAAAATTGACGTTGTGTTAAACACAACAATGTCGGTTAGAACATCCAAACCGACGTGTGATTCCTGAATTGATTGCATGACTGGGTCCCAGGCCACGTCGATTAAGGCACAAGACGACGTTGTGGAAGCATCACAACGTCGGTTGGAGCCTTTTAACCGACGTGGTGATGCACTTGAAAATTGAAAACAGATGCATCACAACGTCGGTTCAGAGGCTCCAACCGACGATGTGATGCTTCCACAATGTCGTCTTGTGCCTTAACCGACATTGTGATGCATCTGTTTTCAATTTTCAGTTGCATCACCACGTCGGATTTGACCATAATTGACGTTGTGTTAGGTTTTTTGTTTTTTAATATTCAGTTTGGATTAGCTATTACCTCCCTGCATCAGTAAACAATCCAGGCAGAATTCATTTTTAGAAGAGTGTTTCTAATTATATAGAAATGCAGTTCATATTTTATATACACTAATGTACAATAAAGCTACTTCTAATTTCAAATAAAGTACTTATAATTTACAATGAAACTAATTCTAATCTAAACTATTTACTTCTAACTTTGAGAAAATACTTGGCCCATTCTTTTTGAAGCTCTTCTATATCTTGTTTGTCCAATGGCTATGTATCTTGAAAAACCTGAATTAAATGATAATCTTTAATGTTAAAACTTTAAAGTTGACAAACATTTGACATATTTAAAAACTTATAAGACAAATTCTTACATGCTCCCAAGAATCTATGATCCCTGCCCTTGCAATGATTCTCATCCACTGCATAAGGTAGTATCCACATTCCCAGCCTCCTTGTTGCTTATTGCACTTTCATTAAACTTGAATCATCAAAAACTTGAATAATGCTAATGTTAATAAAGTTAAATAAATTTAGAAGGAAGAAAGCCGCCGGAACGGTGCAGGAAGAAGGCGCGAACAGTTCAGGAAACATAAAAGTGAAAGTGAAAACGCGTTGGGGGGTAAAACTGGGAGCACCATGTCGGTTGGAAGCCCATAACCGACGTGGTACATACCCTAATTTTACCCTCCTTTTTCATTTCAGTAACAAAGTCACCATGACGTCGGTTACGTGGTCCAAACCGACGTCATGGGGAGACTTCACCACGTCGGTTAGGACATATTAACCGACGTGGTGCATCAGTACCATTTTATATTTTTAAATTTTTGAATTTTAAAGCTTAAGTGGGAATTCAATGGCAGTTTTTTTCTGTAACCGACGTTATGTTGTTCATTTATTTACAAAAGGCCACCGCGTTTTGGATAACGTCGTTTTTCCTTTTAACCGTCATTGAAGGCAGACGTTAAATGTGTATTTTGTACTAGTGTCAATAATGAAAAAAAAATCACGTAAACAGCTTAGACAAGGATTCAAGTCACAGTTTATTACACCTAAAGTTACAGTGTAGTGTTTAAAAGAAAACAATGCACTTCAAATTTCTGTGATATATTTGGAGATACATGACTATGACAACATATATTAAGATTTAAAAACAAAATTACACTAACTACACAGATTTGACCGATTAAAAATGAAATAAAACTCAAGAAAAAGTAAAAGCACATATATCAAACACTTAGGATACCACATGACATGAAATACCGACAATTCAAGGAAGGTTATGTAATTTGAAGGATTAAAACACATGAATGATAATATAAACGGTGAAAAATAGAATAGAAATGTAAAATATATTGTAAACAACATGAAAATCAATTCAGAAGTAAGAAGAACTTAGCTTAGGAGAAACGAAAGCTTTGACAATTATATGTTGGAGGAAGGCAAAGTTCTTCTCGATTTTTAGTTGCATACACTAGTAGAAAATTAATGTTTAACGTCTGCCTATAAAGACCGTTAAATACGAGAATGACGTTGTCAAAAATGTACTGGCATTTTTATAAATAAATGAACATTTATAATATCGGTTAAACCAAGTTGGCCTTGGTTTGGTGTAATTTCATGGTGTATTAGTCCAGGTGCACTTTGAAGGGTAGTTGTGGGGATTTTGTTCATTGTGTATGGGTTCTTGAAGGGAGTCTGTTGTATTGTTTTATTTGTTTTGTAATAGAATTGGAGTACCTTTTAAGTACTCTTATTAATTTCATTATTCGCTTTTATTAATTTCATTATTCGCTGTTAAAAAAAAATAAAAAAGAAAGTGGAGTTTTTTCCTATTTGGTTACCACTATCAAGTTATCTGACAAAATTATACTCCATGTGTAAGCGATTCTCAATGTCATTATTGAAATAAAAGTTAAAATTAGAAGTTTCCTCGAAAATTTGCAATATAAAACAATTGAGTTCGATTAATAGATGACACATATTAATATATTCAATTTTTAATATTTTTTAAAAGTCATGTTTAGATTTATTTAATGAAGAGATAATCCTTATTTCTTCTCATCTTATCTTATCTTCTTTTCCTTTTTTTTTTTTTTTTTTTTT
>Ga0209489_102745_pt1 | contig 35280 bp, 27 predicted proteins | sample SiratrowhiteBW_FD_187527 | JGI IMG/M metagenome (GOLD analysis project Ga0209489, IMG submission 187527) | Root nodule microbial communities of legume samples collected from California, USA - Siratro white BW (SPAdes) (version 2) | ecosystem: Host-associated > Plants > Roots > Nodule | place... | reverse complement strand
AAATATATATATATATATATATATATATATATATATATATATATATATATATATATATAAATTGTTTAAACACTCATTTTACAAAATAAAAAGTTAACACAATAAAGGATTCACAACTAACTTTCACTGTTTCAAGGTCGTAATCTTCTATTTTTAATACTAAGAGGTTTTTTCAATCTTTTTGCATGCAGTGTATTCAGTTTACAGAGAATGAGCATTGATCTTTTCTACATGAAATGACTTTTTAGACATCCAACTAAGGATCATTAGGCTTGCGCTATTGTTCAACTGTCCTATGTTAGAGTTTTACGTGACTGTCTTTAAGTAGATACCTTTTCCTATAACACTGTGTTAAACAACTTTAACTTTGTAAATTCCTTCATAATACTACAAACAATTTTAAATTGAGCATTAAAACACTAAGAATTAATCTGATTAAAATAAAGGAGAAAATAATTATGAGTTAATCTCTTTATGTAAAATATACACATAGGGATGGTCTATTTATAGATAAAAATATTAATAGACTAATAGAAAATATGAGCTAAGCCTATTATATTCAACACTCTCCGTCAAACTGGTACATATAAATCATATGAACCAAACTTGTTACAAATATAATCAATTCTAGGTTTCCGATTTAGTAAAAATATCAGCTAACTGATTATTCAAATTAACAAATTCAGTCTTGATGTCTCCAGATATAATTTTCTTTCAAATGAAATGACAATCAATCTCAATATGTTTAGTCCTTTCATGAAATATAGGATTTGAACTAATATGAAGAGCAGCCTGATTATATAAGTGTCATTTGAGTGGTATCTCCAAATTGTAATTATTTAAGTAAATGTTTAAGCTAAATAAGCTCACAGGTAGTTGAGGTCATAGCTTTATATTCTGCTTTAGCACTACAACATGTTGTTTCTTGCTTTTCCAATAAATCAAATTATCATCAATAAGAACACAATATCTAGAAGTAGATCTTTTATCAGACGGAGATCATGTCCAATCAGCATATGAGTAACATACAACTTTACTATGGTTACTATGACCATATAGTAAGCCTTTTTCAGGAAAACTTTTAATATACTTCAATATATGAATGACTACATTCCAATGATCAACACACGGGGAATTAAGAAATTGACTCACCACACTACCTACAAAATTAAATATCAGGACAAATAATAGTAAGATAATTCAATTTTTCAACTAATCTTCTATATTTCTCAGGATCTGAAAGAGGCTCCCCCTGACTAAGTGGAAGTTTGACATTAGGATCCATGGGTGTTTCAATAGATTTTGAATTCATCAATCTAGTTTCCTCCAAAATGTCCAATGCATACTTTCTTTGAGAGATAACAATACCATTGTTAGATTGTGCTACCTCAATCCCCAAGAAATACTTGAGTTTGCAAAGGGTCTGAAAGTGGTGACAAATATGTTGTTTTATCTGAGAGATGACATGGTTATCATTACCTATAAGAACAATGTCATCAACATATACCACTAGATAGATAGATCTAACTCTTGAGTGACGATAAAAAACTAAATGATCTACCTCACTGAGAGTCATACCAAATTGTTGAACAACACTGCTGAATTTTTCAAACCAAGCCCTAGGAGACTGCTTAAGGCCATATAAAAATTTGCGGAGACGACATATCAATCCAGAAGACTCCCCTTGAGCAACAAAACTTAGAGGTTGCTCCATATAAATTTCTTCCTCCAAATTCCCATTAAGAAAAGCATTTTTAACATCCAATTGATAAAGAGGCTATCTTTGAAGAGCTGCCATAGCTATGAATAAACGAACAAAAGCCATCTTTGCCAATGGAGAAAAAGTATCGCCATAGTCTAAACCAAAAATTTGTGTATAACCTTTAGCCTCAAGACGAGCTTTGAGACAATCAATAGTACCGTCAGGACCAACTTTGATAGCAAAAACTCACTTGCAACCAACAACAGATTTCCTAGAAGGTAAAGGAATGAGTTCCCAAGTTCCACTGTTCTGAAAAGCACTTATTTCATCAAGCATTGCTTGACGCCAACCAGGATGGGCTAAAGCATCACCTACAACTTTTGGAATTGACACAGAAGAAATGGACAAAAGACAAGTATAAAAAGGTTGAGATAGTCTATGATAACTTAATGTAGTATAATGTGGAGTGGGATTACAAGTAGAACATATACCTTCACAAATGGCAATGGGAAAATCAAGTTCAACTGTTGGAGCTGGAGGGGGCGGAAGAGTTGGCACAAGAAGAGAGTCATCGGAGGGACTATAAACCTGAAGAGGTGGTGGATGAGAGGAATCTTTAAGTACACTAGACACAACTGGAGTATCAAAGACAAGTGGAATATGTACTTGATTATATGGAGACATAGGTAGAGAAGATAAAGACTTAAAATAAAAAGAAGACTCAATAAATGTGACATCTATAAAAATGAATTAACAGTTAAGAGAGGGTGAGAAATCTTGAAAAATCATCAATGAAAGTAACAAAATATTAAAATCCTAAATTGGACTTAACACGACTTGGTCCCCAAATGTCTGAATGAACTAAGGCAAAAGGGGATGAAGCACGTTGCGAAACACTTCTAGGAAAAGAATTACGACTTTGTTTTCCTAAATGACACGACTCACAAGACAAATTGGATAACTTTAAAGGACTTAGAACAAGTTGTTGCATCTTGGCAAGACTAGGATGGCCCAACTACGAATGAAGGAGAGATGGAGAATCCATAATCGTGCCAAAATGTGTAGCTGTGCGTAAGTAATAAAGATCATGAGACTCACATCCGGTGCCAATTATCCGTTCCGAACTCCGGTCCTGTAAACAAATAGAATCTTTAGTGAAAGAAACAACACAATCAAGGGAACGAGTGAGACGACTAATAGATAATAAGTTAAAGGGAGACCTAGGGACATAGAGAACATTATCAATAGACAACAAAGAAAGAAGATAAATAGTACCAACACCATGAGATGAGACCCTATAGCCATTAGTCATGGTAACAGAAGGTAAATAACCTGAGGTAGATATAGAAGAGAAAAAACTTTTACTACCAATAATGTGATCTATGGCACTTAAGTCTAGAACCCAAAGACCAAGAGAATTGGAATGAGTGATGACAACAAAAGATGTACTTGTATGTGTTGTATGTCCAACAGAAACCGTGGAACCACAGTTTTGACGATCCTCATACCATTTAAGAAATTCATTGAAGGTAGCAAAAGGGGTCATAGATAAAGTGAGAGAAACCACCATAAAAGAGGGAGAAAAAACTCAAGAACATAACCTTTGTTTGCAGTCTCCGCCATAACAAATAGCAAATATGAGACTGTGAAAGAAATGAAGAGCAAAAGAGGTGCAGAGGTGTATAAGAGCAGCGGAGATAGCTGTGGGAAAACAGGGGTGAACATTGGGTTTACAAAAAAAAAATTAACCTAACCCAAAGCTCTTGATACCATGTTAAAATAAAAGAAAAAATAATTATGAATTAATCTTCATTGTGTAAAATACACACATAGAAATGGTTTATTTAGAGATAAAAATAATAACATACTAATAGAAAATCTGGACTAAGTCCTGTTAACCGTTCTCTTGTACTAGAATCAACTTAGAATGCACAAGTCTAACATTCATGAAGTGTAGACAATCTTCATTTTAAGTTGCATTTTGTAATATAACTACGTATGCATAACATCTACTTCATTTATTCTTGTCGTCTAATCTTTGTATTATTCATATTGTCTTCTTGTTGAGTAACGTTAAATATTGATGATAAAAAAAAATTATGACATATATGACACTTTTAACTGGTCTTATGTGTTAAGTTTATCGTACTTTTATAATATAAATTTATATTTCTTGTTTTACATTAACTAACTTATTATATTAATCAAAATTTTGATATTTGGCATTATCATCAAAATCATAAATTATCCATAACATAACAAAATGTCATTATCTCCTCCATGCCTTAACATTAACAGCATAAAATTATATAAAATTATATATTAAGAATGTTATATAGTTAATATTTGTTGTTTTTAAATATAAAAAATACATGAATTATCTTTTAAATTATAAAGAATTAAAGGTTTTTAAAATATAAACTGATATAAAAACATAAGAATTTGTCGGGGAAAATTGTTTGACATCTTTGTTGAGTGGGGGAAATAATAAAGTGAGATCACCTACATATACCTTTCTACAATCAAACTTATTTAGTAATTTATCTTAATACTTATGCGCGAGTGACAATGAATGAATTGGAACTAGAAGATAAGGAGTTAAAAGAAAATAATCTTACAGATTAGTATATGACTTTTGACGACACAAACAGGTTGCTAAGGAACAGGGTTTCTGCTCAACAAGCCCGTGAAAGGAAAAAGGTTTACGTAAATGACTTGGAATCAAGAGCTGTGGATTTGGAAGAGAAGAATACCAATTTAGAAGAGCAAATTTCAACGTTGATCAATGAAAACACCATGCTCAGAAAGGTACTTCGACACTCTCTACAATATTATATTTATATATAAACCAAACAATTGAAGCTAAACTAAAATATTTGGAATCATATATACTGGGCAGGTTCTTATGAACACGAGGGCTAAAGTTGACGACAACAATGAAGCGTAGATCATTGGTTTAGTTAAACGAACAATTAATTAGCACACTAATGTAAACTGTTACTCGGAGCAAAGTCTGGCTTTCAGTTTCTTTTTGTTGGTGATAGGGCAGTAAAAATGTTAAGTGTGCGTAAGTATCATCATGGTCACTCAAGGAGGAATCATTAGAGGTATTGGTACGTGAACATTCATGTCAAAGTTATTAATTTATACATGTTATCAGTTTTCATAACCGGACAATACGAGTCTAGTTAATATTTTGTAAGAAAGAATCTTAAAAAATTGGAGTATTGTAGTAGATATGAAAATGTAGTAAGAAATTCAATATTTGAATATTCTGAACTCTTTGATATTAGTACATGTATTTGGGCTTGAAATATCTATTTGTGTTTTTTATTTATTTAATTATTTGATACTGATAAAAAAAATAAAAATAAAAAGGTTAATTACTGAATCTATGTAAAATATTTAAACCTCTTGTTTAGTGGTGGAAACCTTGTATCCTTAAAATCTTCTAATAGTTTTATAAAATCTTAATATGTCTTTCCGTAAAACCCTAAGCATGCTGTATTTGTTGAATCGTCTTAAATTGTTTATGAATCATTTCAATTATTAGAAACTGCTTCTAGTACTTTGGTTTACATATTTTTCTCTTCAATTCTAAAAATTATAAATAAATTGTACCCTTTAGAACTTACTTTTATTTTTCCTCAAGAATGTAGATTCAAATAATTGAAAATCCATAGAAACTTTTTGAAACAGAAAAGAAGTCATTGAAAACATTAAATATGGAAAAGTTTGAAAACCCCCTTCTACAACTTGACAAAATTTTGGTACTATTTTGGATCATGTGTATTGTAAAATATGGTTTAGGTTAGTTTTTTACTAGAAAAATCCGAAGGAGAAATACTAGGAAGATATTAAACAATGAGAATTGAGTTAGACTATATAAGGTTACTTAATATAAACTTAGACTCACATTTAAAATACCTAATAATTTTTTTTTAAGGACGACAATAACACATCGGGCTTAAGGGTAGCAACAGCCTCCCACAACGAAGAGAGTGTAAATTTTCAGGACATACAAAGTTGACGAAGGGTGAAGGGGTGTGGGTGAAGCTCACATTACTGAAAATTACAACACACAATTAATGGTCAAAGATCACATCTGAGGGCAACTTTATAAATAGAGATAGAGAAAGAGAAGATGGACACATAGGAATGTCGAGAGCGAGGGATGACAGAAGGTGAGAGGATTATACTCTGAACAATATGACAGTGCACCATACCAGTTCACATGAAATTCGTACTGTAATAAATATCAGACAGAAACGTGATAATTAAAACTAAATGTGCATAAACACATTTTTATTTGGGACTAAATAACAGATTATAGAGAAGTGATAGTAGAACAAGTTGACAATAGGTAAACATGAAATACGAAAATGAAATTTTAAACATTTCTTTCAATAACAATTCATAATAAATAAAATAAATATATCGACAGCTTAAATAATATAAATAAATTGCGACATCTTTGCATGTAGAGTTTTTAATCTTAATTTATATCATTAAGAGTTTGTTATTTAATGGTATGAATAATTTTTTTCTTCAACTTATAGATTTTAGATTCTGTAAAATCGAATTTTAGAGATGACTGAATATCTAGCTCGTCGAAAAATGACTCTATCTGCTTGTTTTATTGTACATAATTAACTATCTGAAAACACTGCTAACTATCTTTCGGCTTTTGGAGACCAATTCCATATTCCTTCTTCATTAAGTGTTGAAGTGTTGTCGAAGTTTAGTTTGGTTCCTCTTTCAAAGCCACTGTGAACATTACAAACAACTATGTCAATTCGAAACATATTCTCTACGATTTTAACCTTTTCGCCGCATTAGGTTTGCTTCTTATTTCCCTTACGTTAATTTTCGTTCTCCTTTGTTACATTTCTAATCTAAACTCTTGATTTGTTTATTTTGCCTTGTAGCATCATGAGTTTCGGCTTTTTTTTTTTTTTTTTTTTTTTTTTTTTTTTTTTTTTTTTTTTTTTTTTTTTTTTTTTTTTTTTTTTTTTTGTCATTGTGTGATATTGGGGCCTTTCAACTAAGACAAAAAAAATATGATTTTTTGTTAAGAAAATGAAACTTGAAACTTTGGCTTGGGGTACGTCATTCGGTGGTTGGTTTCTTTTGCTTGTGCACTCTTGTTTTGTTAATATTTGGTAACTCCTCATCTTCTATACATAAGTACTCGTACAAACAAAAGTTGTCGCAAAGTACAAAATAGGTTTTTAAGATTTTCTATCAAAATGTATTGATTGAAGAGAGGATATAAACTATGAATAGTCCTTACTAGAGAGAAAGATACTTACTAAAATGAAGGTTTTATAAATAAAGGTTATTTTCTCTATTGTCTATTAGACAATATATTGATCTTAGACTTAAGGAAGTTTTAAATACTATTCCATGCAAAGTGCTTAATTTCAAGTAGAATCACTTATCTTATTTCTACATGGGAAAGCTTCTCTTTATAGCTTGTGTGCAGGTTCTTGTTCTTGTGTCTGTGCTTTAGTAGAGATTTTGTTGTTGACATTTTGTTTTTCTTTTGTACTAAAGTTTCTACACAAAGGATAAATTTTCATTTGAACATCCTTTTATATAGCTAACAACAAGCATACAAACTTAGAAAAGGTTGATTAATTATGTTAGAATCATTGTGGGATTTGTAACTTGCATTTGGAGAAGAGTAGATGATCTAGAAAATTTAAATTTGTGTTCCTAGATATCCACATGGCTCATCATCTACTAACCTCATGTTACCATCTTCTTATGCTCATCATTCAGTTTTTTTTTTTTCATCGTCTTTGACTTTGTATGTATTTTAGAATACCTTGCTTTAGAGGGTTTTTGTCTAGCTTGTCATCTAAGCATTGACTTGTTTATTTGGAAGAACTATAATTAACTCATCAAAACTTAATATTGTTTTTTATTATCAAAATCACATATTGTTTTTATAAAACTATATTAATTGATGAAGATTAGATTATCCATGCTAGGTTGTTTACCCATGTATAAAATTGACTATGCCTTAACAAACTTAAAAAAAAAAAAAAAATATTAGGGAATTTGTCATCATTTTATACAACTATCTTATCTTGCACCCATGTCGATTACTAATGTCCTTATTAAAGTAAGACAACCTCATGGCTGATTTGGAAGCATCATAATCAAAATCAAATAATTTAGTAAAGTTGGGTAGTGTTAGAATTTATGTATTTGAAGGAAATTTCGTTATTTTTATCTTTAATGAAACACCACGTCCTCCTTCACTATTTAATTCAAAGGCAAAACAATCTTACTAATATTTTACACAAATCACATAAAGAATCCAGTCAACTCATGAAAACTTCTAACGTTACTAATATTTTATGAATTGATCAATCTCTAATTTTTTTCATCTTTCTTATACACATATATTGTTGTTCGAGCTCACCACAAATCCTATGAAACCTCCATTATCCATCCCATATATGCATTTTTCTTTGTTAACATATAATGTTTGTTTCTTAAAGATTTCAAGCACATTTATAATATGATGCACAAACTCCTCCATAATCAAACTACATATGTGATCAAAACTATAACTATTTTTTTCCTCGAACAGACTCAGCACATGATACAGTAGTCTCATGAAAGTACTTTGTTTTGAAACTTTGTTTTCCATTTACCTCCCCTTCTTTACGATCCATGCAATTCATCAAACAGGTAATCAAGAGTTGGAATGAGATGCCTATATTTGATAGTTATGGTATTCATGACATGACATTTTACGATCCATGCAATTCATCAAACAGGTAATCAAGAGTTGGAATGAGATGCCTATATTTGATAGTTATGGTATTCATGACATGACATTTGGTGCACACATGCCAAAAGCCATTCATTTTAGGAACAAAAATAATTGGCATAACATAACACATGGACTCATGTTATCTTGCACGCAACGTTTGTTATATAATCCCTCAACTTGCTTTTAATTTTTTTTGACTTTTTTATATTAGTTATTTAATCTAGCTTATTAGGAAAAGAAAACCCAAGGATAAAGTCCATATGATGTTTTATCCCTTATATGTGGTAAAATCTTAGGTGCATCTAGAAAAAACATTTCCAAAGTCTTCTAAGACATTTTTCTATTAAAATTAATAGAAGAATTAAAGAAAAAATAGTAGAATTTAAATTTAATTCACTTAGATAAACTATAAAAACTTGTTTAGAAAAATATTACCTTCTTAACCTCTTTGTGAGAGATCAATTTTTTCTTTTCTCTCCTTGGTTGCTTGCTTTTTTTTTTTTTCTCCTTTCTAATATTATCTATTATTTTTATTTTACTATGCTCTTCATTGACCTATCTAGGAGTTAAAGGTTTCAATGTAACCTTATGCCTTTTACATTCAAAAGAAAATTCATTGACAAGGTCATTGTGTAAAACTTTTCTAACAAATTGTTTGTGTCGTCCAAGTAAAATATATGTTGCTTCATGGTTATAGCACCACACAAAATCTCATTTTTATATTTTTCAACTAAGAAATCCATAAGCACATATTTATTAACTAAAACTCCACATTCTTAACCATTGCAACTCATATAGCTTCTTCAGATGTTGAATAGAAGCTAAACCAAGATTATCTATCACTCTTATACTAGTACATTAGTTTAACTTCCTCCATTAATAATGAGTGAGCATAAATTTTTATCAATTAAGCAAGTTGTATAAAAATATTTCTCTTCATGAAGAATCACACTATAACAATATTGCTAAGTAGCTTCCAAAAAATAGCGTGTTTGTGTGGTTGTGTGTAGGTGTAACGTAATGTGTGTATGACGTGGGTGTGAGTTTGTGTGAGTCTGACTTGGGTTTGAGTGTGTGGCATGGGTGTGTGTGTGTGTATGTGTGGGAGTGACGTGGGTTTAGGTGTGTGTCAGTGTAACTTGGTTGTGTGTGACATGTGTGTATGTGTGTGACATGGATGTGTGTGTATGTGTGTGTAGGTGGATGAGTGAGTATGTGTGTATGCGCATGCGTGATGTGGGTGTGTGTGTGTGTGATGTAGGTGTGTGTGACATGGGTACGTGTGTGATATGGGTGTGTGTGACATGTGTACGTGGGGTGTGTGTGGGTGTGTGTGACATATGTATGTGTGTTATGTACGATGTGTGTGACATGGGTGTGTGTGTGTGACATGTGAGTACATTTACACGCTTGTGTGATCTGGGTGTGTGGTGTGTGTGACATGTGCGTGTGTGTGTTGTATGTGGGGTGTGTGTGTGTATGACGTGGGTGTGGGTTTGTGTGTGGGGTGTGTGTGTATGACGTGAGTGTGGGTTTGTGTGTAGGGTGTGAGTGTGACTTGGGTGTGCGTGTGTGACATGGGTATATGTGTGTGTGACGTGGGTGTGTGTGTGTCGTGGGTTTGGGTGTGTGTCAGTGTGACGTGGTTGTGTGTGGGTGGGTGGATGAGTGTGTGTGTGTATGCGTGCGTGTGGGTGGGTGCATGCATGATGTGGGTGTGTGGGGTGTGTGTGACATATGTGTGTTGTGTGTGAGGTGTGTGACATATATATGTGTGTCGTGTGTGGGGTGTGTGTGACATGTGTGTGTGCACGCGTGTGTGATGTGGGTGTGTGTGACATGTGTATGTGTGTTGTGTGTGGGGTGTGTGTGGGTTGGTGTGTGTTGTGTGTGTGTGTGTGCCATGTGTGTAGAATGAGCAAAAGGAAGAATGTCCAATTTTCTTCTTCTATCAAGATCGTAGTTCTTTTAGTTGGCCAAGTAATGTATCTATATCCTAAACATTTAAAACATTTTATACAACTTTTCTTTTGAAAATTAGAAAAAGTGAAAGGTGTGAAAGATTTAGAATCTTGAACATTACCATGAAAAGTAGTCTGTTTAAATAACCCATCATCATTTCTATCATACTTTTTTTTTTTCGTTGTTCTTCCAGGTTGAGTTACAATAATTGTTTTCATGATTAATCTTCTTAAAACTTTCTTTCCACTTAAGTTGATTTCCAAATTTGATAACTTGATGAACCAAATTTTCCAAAGAAGTATATATATGTAACTCTACTACATTTTAAATTTCTTTAAATCTATCCATTTCTGCATTTAAAGTTTCGTCATTGAAATTAGTTTTTATCATAGTAACTTCTAGGTCCTTAAAATATTCATCCACACATTTATTCCTTTGTTGAAACCTTTGGAGCTTTAAAAGGAATTTCTTATTATAGTAAGAGGGAGTAAATATATATAGAATGAAAACCCTTAAGTTCCCATGAGACCATGCATGACCTCTTCTCTTTGCACAATGTAAATAAAAGTTTTGTTTTATGATACAATCATCAAATTCTCAAGAAACTACCTGGACCTTTTGGTCATATCTATCATAAACACCATAAGATCTACTTTAAATTTCCATGTAGCAAGATCTCTTGTGTCATAGAACTTTTGTATAAACTTTGGTGTGTTCACTTTGAATGCGTAAGAGTCATGCCTCTTTTCTCTATCCTTGAAGCATCCAATCTTCTTTATCTTAGCTACCATAGGATGATAAAGCATTTAAAGTTCTTATTCTTTTTGTAGGTGTTTTCTCTCTTTCTTTCATTGTTTTCTTTCGTTGTCAAGGATTCTTCTCTCTTTAGTTTATCATTTTTCATCTCAAGCATATATAATGACTTATGCAAAAGAGTGTGAGAGATGATGATCTTGACATCTTTTTCCCATAAAATTAGTTAAATGAGTACTATAAAAGTGAAAACTTAGAATAAAACAATATCTTGTGCCTTCCAAAGTATTTGGTGTTCTTGGCCAAGTGAAATAAAAGGTAAAGTGTCCTAATTTCACTCAAACACTTTCCAAGAGTCCCTAAGAAAAATAATTATTGATTTAAGGTGTCAAATGAATTTTAAACTTAAACACAACATTCATATATTAAGATTAGTATTCTACAATTTGTGGATGACACAATGTTTGTGCTTAAGGCTAGTAATAAAAATATAATTGGTCTCAAAAGAATTTTGAGATGTTTTCACTTTGAATCAGGGCAGAAAGTCAATTATCAAAAAACTAAGGTTATCAGAATAAGAGTGAATCAGTCCTACCATAACAGGTTTGTTGCAGTATTGAAATGTAATATAATGGCATTATCGTTTCCTTATTTAGGGGTTAATATTGGAGGTAATCATAGGAGGAAAGAATTTTGGGAAGGTATGGTTACAAAGATTAAGAAAAGATTGGCAAAATAGAAAGGTAAGTTTATCTCTCTACCTAGAAGAGTATGTTTGATTAAATTTGTATTATCAGCTATGCCTTTATTCTTGCTTTCTATTTTCAAGCTACCACATTTTGTTATGACAAAAACCATTCGCATTCAAGGAGATTTTCTTTGGTGTTGGGTGTTAGAATATTATAATTAGATAAACAAATCAGTAGAATATTAGAGATAATAAAGGGAATATCAGAGAATATTAGAGAGATAATCAAGGAAGTATCAAAGAAATAAATCAGTAGAATATCATATATAATCAAGGAAATATCAGAGAATATCAATAAGAATATCAAAAATAATCAAGGGAGTATCAGAGAATATCAGTAGAATATCAGAGAATATCAAATGTATTTATTTAGAATAATTTCTATATTTAGTTTCCTTGAATTCTATATTAAGTGAGCTATTATAAACAAAAAAAAACCATTCAAGAAAAACCTTCTTCCAAGTTATCATATTCTTTGTTCATAGTTATCATATCCTTGTCTAACATTTCCTAACCCTCTATACCATCGTAAGATGGTATCAAAGCGGTGTTAGATCCCGGGAACTCAAAAACCAACATCATTGTTTCATTACCCCTCATAGCCGAAAAACATAAAAAAATAAAAAATAAAAATGTCATTTTCAAATGGTGAAATTGGCAACAGTATGAATCAAAACCAGAATAACTCATCAACCATTATTGATGAGCTAATTTTGCAAATTGCAAATATGCTTCATAATGGCCTTCGAATTCAGCAAATACAAGTCAATCTTGACAATTTGTCAATTGGTTTCAAATTAAATGGAGACAATTATCCATTGTGGTAAGACTCATGGAGAAAGATATCGGTGGCAGAGGAAAGAAGAGTCATCTGACAAGTATACCTCCGGCACCAAAAGAGATAGAACCAGCATATGAAAAATGGGAACAGGCAGCCCAAACTGTCTTCACCTGGATAATTCAGAATATTGAGACTAGTTTGATAAACAATGTTTTCCAATTCCCAATTTCCAAGGCTTTATGGGAGGGATTGGCTACTACCTATGGAAGCGGCACAGACCCGGTGCAAATTTATGATTTACACCGAAAAGCAAACATACAGAAACAAGGACAGGATACCCTAGAGCATTTCTAGAACAAATTACAAGTATATGGATGGCGATTGACAGAAAGCAACCGAACCTTATGAAATGCTCAGATGATATTACAACTTTCAACAAAATTAAACAAGAACAGAGACTATATCAGTTCCTAACATGGATAGATGAAAAATTTGAAGTCATCAGAAGAGATCTTTTGATGCAAGAGAAAACCCCTTCAGTAGAGTCCGCCTATGATGTTGTCCGAAGGGAGGCGGCCTGACTCCAAATTTTAAAGCCTACCACTAGTAACGAAGGGAACACATCATTAGGGGAGGTCGGAATCGGCTTAACCGCAAGAAATAGACCATCGGGACAGGGACAGGGAAGGAGTTACTCAGAAACCATCGGACGACGTCCATCACAGCGAGACAAGGAGGACAAAAGCCACTTCCACTATACTCATTGCGGAATGAAGAAACACACTAAGGAGACTTGCTTCAAAATCGTGGGTTATTCCGAATGGTGGAAAGATTCTAAACCAAAACATCGCAAGGCTGCCACTGTCGTGGGCATCCCGCAGACCATCAGTAGTAGTGAGGACATCAAAAGAGAGGAAGAAGCAAAATCGCAAATCGTTCATGAAAGAGCCGTAGTTACTCAAAGAGGTAGAAAGAGAGAGAAGGATACCAACCTAGGAAATCTGATCAGTGGATTTTTTATTATGAGGCAACTGGCACCATGACCCATGACCCATGACCCATGACCCATAACCCTGATGATTTTAACAATCTCTCCACACCTGTTAAAACCCATATAGAAATAGCCAATAGAGAATTAGTTGTGGTCCAAGGAAAGGGCTCAATTATTCTTTTAGAAAAATTAAAATTAAAAAATTATCTCTATGTTCCTACACTATCATCAAAATTATTTTCTGTAAGCCAAGCTACAAAGGAGCTGAATTGTGTGGTTCTGAGTATATTTTCTAAAACACAAATCTGAAGTACACGATAAGTTCTATGCATTCTATTAAATGATTCACACTCAATTTGACAAGAAAATCTAAGTACTTAGATCAGATAATTGTGGAGAATTTGTTAACAAATCAATGCAAGAGTTTTTCAAAGAAAATGACTTAATTCATCAAACTTCCTGTCCAAACACACCCTAACAGAATGGTGTAGCAGAACAGAAAAATCATAAGCTACTAGAGATTACTTAGGCCATGATTTTTTATGCACAGGTTCCAATATGTTTTTGGCCCGAAGTTGTCGCTGCCTCGGCCTATCTTTTGAACAGGTTACCCTCCTGATCCTTAACCACAGAACATCCCTATAGATCCTAGCTACTCAAACTAATATCCCTCTTGTCCAAATGTTACCACCACGAGTTTTTGGATGCTCTGTGTTCGTTCATATTCCCAAAGCTAACAGAACCAAATTTGATCCATGTGCTGAAAAATGTGTCTTCGTTGGATATGCTACACATCAAAAGGGGTATCGATGTTACAACCCAATCACTCACCGTGTATATGTGACTATGGATTGTGATTTTTTAGAATCAGAATATTTCTTTAGTAGCCAACTTGATGTTCAGGGGGAGAAAACTAGTGAACCACCAAGTTGGTTAGGTAGCCTTAGTTGCTAAGAAACTGTTCTAAAAGAGCAAGTAGATGGAGCCAACGAGCATGTCTTTGTTAATGTAGGAGGGACCAATACAACCAATGAGGATCCTTCTGAGAACGTCCAACAAGAGATAAGTGATCTTCACTCTACTGAGTTGTCTCCTGTTATGAATGAAGTCACTAACAATGACCGGTTAGCACCAGAACCAAAGCCTTTCACACTTCTGCCAAGAAGAAATAGAGGGGTACCACCTGACCGATATTCTCAAAACATGTTCCCCGAAATTCCAGGTATCCTATGAAGATAACCTGAGAATGAGTGACAGACATTGCAAGAGCTTTTCTTACCTCCCTTCTAGCTAAAGACATTTCCAAAACAGTTCACGAAGCCAGTAAGAAGGGCGAATGGCAAGAAGCTATGAAAACAGAATCTTGTACAACATGACAGAACCAAGCATGTTGAAGTGGACAAACACTTCATCAAAAGAAGATTGAGGATAACAGTATTGAGCTTCCGTTTGTAAGGTCAGAAGACCAGTTGACAGACATTCTCACCAAAGTTGTTACAGGCATAGCATTTACCTATGTTCTCAGCAAGTTAAGCATTGACGATCCCATTACTCACCTTGAGGGGAAGTGTTGGAATATTATAATTAGATAAACAAATCAGTAGAATAACAGAGATAATCAAGGGAATATCAGAGAATATCAGTAAGAATATCAAAGAGATAATCAAGGGAGTATCAAAGAAACAAATCAGTATAATATCAAAGATAATCAAGAGAATATTAGTAAGAAAATCAAAAATAATCAAGAGAGTATCAGAGAATATCAGTAGAATATCAAAAGTATTTATTTAGAATAATTTCTATATTTACTTTCCTAGAATTTTATATTAAGTGAGCTATTGTAAACAAAAAAAAAGAATATTCAAGAAAAACCTTCTTCCATGTTATCGTATTCTTTGTTCATTTTTGTTCATAGTTATCATATCCATGTCTAACATTTTCTAAATCTCGATACCATCGTAAGATTGGGGACATGAACACAAAAAAGTAGCTTAGGTTAAATGGGATAACATATGTAAAAGTAAGCAAGAGGGTGGGTTAGGAGTCTTGGACCTGAAGAACTTTAATAAGGCTTTGTTAGAAACATGGAAGTGGATTGAGAAAAGAGAAAAAGGTCTTTGGAAAGAAGTAGTATAATCCAAACATGGGTTATGGCGAAGTTTAGAGAATAAAAAGGAGAGTTCCTATAAGTCTAGATGGTGGAAAGACCTTAGAAAAGTATGTGGAATAAGTTTTGAAGGTATGGTTTAGTGATAATATAGATTGGAAATTTGGTTCTGGAGACAAAATACTTCTATGGGAGGAAAAATGGGTAGGGCAGTTCACGTTAAAGGAAAAGTATCCTAGATTGTTTAGCAATTCATACTAGAAGAAATTTTTAGTTAACAGTGTTTGACATTGTGTGATAGTGAGTAGAGTGGAAATTTAGATGGAGGAGGAGTTGGTTCGAGTAAGAAAAACCTTTTGTTGAAGAGTTTTTACATTATATTCATAATTGTACAATTAAGAGGGACTTAGAGGATGATTGGATATGGAAGGAGATTGGGGAGGAAATGTATTCGGTTAAGTCAACATACACCAAGCTTAACCAGGGCCGAGTGAGGAAGAACAATAGTTCTATGGAAAATTTTAGAAAATTAAGGCAATGCCTACTACTCACTTTTGTGCTTGAAGGGTTTTACTAGACAAGCTGCCAACACTTGAGAATCTAAAAAAAAAAAAATGAGTTTGGTGGGGTAATTAATAGATGTGTTATTTGTCAAGCAAATGAAAAAACAATTTCCCACTTATTCTTCACATGTAAGGAGATTAGCAAAATTTAATATTCATGTGATGTGTGGATAAGAACACATTCTGCACATCATTATAGGGCAAATGAACATCACTAAAATTTTTGAGATTACGGGACTAGGCATTAAACGTAACTTTATGTATGGATGGATATAATTTGGACCAGTAAAAATAAAGTTATTTTTAGAAATAGAGTTTTGATGTAGTGAAGGGGTTTACATTAGTGCGATTAAAAACTTGGGCTGGATATCTAAAACGTATATAAAAGCTAACTTTTCATACTCATGGTGTCTGTATCAAGTCAATTATTTGAATCTTATATTCACTACAGTCAAGTTCTTGGGATAGTGAGATGGGGATGGTAGCATTTTGTGTTTTATTGTTGAATAATTTTTATTTTTTTGAAAGTTCTGATTGTAGGAGTCTATGTTATAGCATTAAAACTCTATATAAGGTTATTTATAGCCCAGATTATGTTATGTTGTAATACAGTATGGCTTGTGAAACATTTGGAACGCGACCAGCCACACCACTAGACTTGTTTGAGCCAAACAACTATGCAATCATACTTGTATTACTATGGTGGTATTATCAATTATGATCAATTCATGTTTCTTAATATTATTCCATACAACTGGTTACAAATCTAGGAGAACTTAGGATAACTAAAAATAGTCACACTTAGTTATTTAAGACCAATGATCAGGAGGCCCAATTGTTATATTGGACAAGTATTAATTACAATTTGTTTTTTATTAAGTTAAACTTTGTAATCTTATGGTGGCAAGCAATGTAGTGACTTAGGATTTTCCATTTATTTATTTTCAATGAGAATTTCAGTTTCTAGCTTATTAAAAATAGAAATTTGGTATGTTTTGAATGTCGTTCATCTTACAAGAATTTGTATTCTATTTTTCCATCTTGTTTTTTAAGAGTCAATATTTCATTGTTTTTTTTCTTCTTCTCATTTGGTATAATGTCGTTACAAGAATAATTAACATATTTGAAGAAATTGCTTGAGCATGAGATCTACAAAATGAAGTTATTGTTAACCTAATAAACACGAAAAAAGAAAAGGGAAAGGAAAACAACCAATCATACCTTCCACTTTAAACGTTTCTAAACCTTTCTACGACGATAACCTTCAGAGTTGGTTCTGTTAATGAAAGTGCTTTCCCAAACAAACGCACCCTTTAACGTCTCCTCCATGAGTAAGAACACATTGATGAAGTCATTAAGGCATAATCACTACAGGCCTCAGCTCTTGCTGACAGATATGAATGTCACTAACATATGCAACTCTTGATCAATGAAAGGTTGATACACCTCGACACCCAATTCTATTCTGGAACAAGGTACTCAAACCAACATAAAATAAATAAATAAATTGAAGACTAAAAATGCAAACTTTTAATAGAAGGATTAAAAAAATCTTCAATGGAGAATGAAAATATATTTAACCGTAACTTTAATAAATATACATATTTGCTTTTTCCAAACGTATTTTCAACTACAAATATTTTAAATTTTCTATACTAAATAAATGTTTTAAAAACAAAATGCAAAAAAAGTTGTTTAACATTTTTTTAAAAGTTGATTTCTTCTTTTAAACCGAAACAAACGCAAGAATATTTAGTATTCCTTATAATAAAACTTAAAAGAATAATAACTTCCTAGAGTAATTTGTATTAAAAAAATGGTTCTAAAAACATACCTACTTATGCTTATCGTTGATAAAAATTCTAATTTCGCATAATTTCGCATCTCCCTCGAGGACTATAAATCGTACTCTATCGAACTCCATTATATAATTCATATTTTTCAAACCTTACTTCGCTTTTAAAAATTAACTTTTTTATTTTAGTCCATTTCGTGAGGAAGATTTTCCGAAACACAATAAACTTGATAAAATGCCAAAAGTAATTACTTTCCTTGTAAAAAATGCAGCACCCAAACATGCACTAAAATTCCCCATTGTTTCACCAACTATCATTTTCATAATAAAGAATGTTCTTAGTCATTCTTCTTTCAATTTTAAAGATCAGTCACAGCACACGTACAAGACAATGAAATTGCATGATCTTAGATGCATAAAGTCAGAGCATGTGGACAAATAAAGATTTGTGCATGGCACAAATCTTTCACTATACATTTAAAAGCACACGACTTGGAATCATGTCATTCATTACACTTTATTCCAATGTATGTTGATATAGATGCACACCGTGTTTCCAAAGCAACAGCAGTCACTATAGAGTGGTTAATTAATTAGAGGATACATTTTTCGTCAATCTTGAAACTGAGGAAGATGATGCTCAGAACTCCCTTTCTGGGAAAAGGATAGGAGCTACGAGAGACCATATGTACAGCAGAGCAGTTGCCCAGGAAGTGACAATCCGAACCCACACAGAAGGCCATCCCACGTCAACCAACTTTCCACTCTCTCCAACAGAAGTTGACCAACCTGTCAGAAGCATTGCAGAATACATGCTAGCAAGAGAGAAGATCAAGTGGAAGAAGGCATATGAATATGTAACTGGCTTTGCTTTCTCCTTCTCTTCTTCCTCCCTTGCATCCAATGGAAGCAAAGGCTTACCTGCAGAACCACCAGAAATGAAAGATTGTCAGTATTTGCATGTGACAAAATTTTGTAATTCAATGATAATCAAATAACAAGACAAATTATTATTTCCTTTCATGGCACCAAATTCCAACATCAAATTCAGCTTCAAGGTCAATAAACCATTCTTAGATTTCAAAATCAGATATTTGGTGGCCAACTTTTTGAGTTGTGAAAATTTGAAACAACGATGAAAGAGAAACATTGAATTTAAATAATATTTACCAGCTCGAGGGGAGCTAGGTGGGGAAAGTACTGCAGCAGAAGATCCAGCACGCACAGCAGAATAAACAACAGATAGAACAGTTGTGAGTAAACCCAATGTAAGGGTGCCAGTGGAAACAGCTTTGGAGTGTTTGTGAAGACCATTACACTCGTAATCTCTTGGTTCACTGGCCAGTGCACTATAGCAGAGGTAAGTGCAGTACAATGATATTACTGAAGCAGGCAAAACACTTCCGTTTACCTGAATAGGAATATAATTTAGAAACCTCAAATCCAACTAAAGTAATGAATGATCTCCAAACCGGATAAAACCAATTTCCATCTAAACAATAAAACTTCAGTAATTTATGCTTCAGGCCCAAATTAGAAAATTACAGTCACATCCAGGCTCACAGGAATAAATATACTTTTTAAAGCTTTCTCCACTAAGTTACCACTCTGTCGGAAACATTAACCCAAGATAACAAAGATAGCAGAAAAGAAAATATCTTTAATAAATAAAAGATTATATATGAACTTCTATATAGTAATATTTTAACCAAGTATTTAAGTCAAAACAAATGGAAAATGTATGAATTACAATTTTCAAGCAAAGAAAATTCAATATTATATAAGAGACATATTTGGAAAATTAACATACCGCATATGAAAAACCAGTAAAATAAATTAATAGTAGTTAACAACAAAGGAAAAAAAAAGGAACTTACTGCAGGATGCAAAGCCACTATGGCAAAAACAAATGCAAGAATCAGGGTCATGGTAATAAAAAAGACATTGAGGCCACAGTCTTGTCCAGATGGTGTGAAGAAGTGATAGAGAACTCCCGAGAATGCGAATGTTGCCAAATAACAAACAAGTGAAACAACAAATAGAGCAATGTACCTGTATAAATAATCAGGTGAATACTGAAATACTCATTCAAAAATATAATGACAACTAATCAAATAAAGGAAATGACATTACAGGAGTGATATAAAAATCAAAACCCAAAACTAACCAGAATTGTTCATCAAATCCAACCCATTTGTCATTCCATCCATGAACAAAATCTAACAAGAGCATGACTTGAACAAGAAGAAACATGCCCGAGCCAAACTTTGATATTGTTTCTGCATATTGTCATACCTCGTCATTATCATAAACAATGAATAATTTACATATCAAGTGCATGTGAAGTGTATGCGAACACACATATATACATATCCTCTTTCAGTTCAATCTGTTTAAGCACAGTAACCTTTTGTATCTCTAAAATTTAAGGCTTTTATAAAGACTGGATACTGTTTTCTTTAAGACTTCAAACAAATTGTGAATCACTACACTAGGCATTAAAAGAAAACAATACAGTGATCAAATGATATTTAAAACAATATTTTGACCATGAGATGTAATTCCAAATTCAAAGCAATTGCTCAAATAAATAAGGTACAGTGGTATATTATTTAAAGAATCTAAGGTTTATTACAACAATCTTTTCATTCCAGCTGGACTTCGATCATCGAATGACATCGGCCAAGTCCTCGAACTGTGTGTTGTGGACAATAACTGAAATTTGTAAAAGTCCTTTTTTTCTCAAATACAAGCTTTTGAAAATTTGAAGCTCATAATTATTTACCAAAAGCTTCTCTTCCTGCTAAAGAACATTGTTCCCAAATTCCCAATAGTTTTGTTCCCCTTACTATAGACACATACAATTTTTTGTATGCAAAACTTATTTTTTGTGGTATCGAAACAAATATTTTAAAACTGTTTTGAGCTAACTTACCCAAATAAAACTTATTCTAATTAAACAATTATTGACATAATCTAATTTTTGCAGTTGTCTCAAACACACCCTATGTCTAGAAGCACAAAAAAGTCGTCTTATTAAAGGCTAAGAGACATCAGGAAACTGAAGTATAGCTACATTTTCCATTGACAAATTGTGCATCCTGATCATCCTGATACTATTTATTGTAAAACTGTAACCATATTAAGCAGGCCCAACGTAGAAGTATAAAGAATTCAACATGTGTGATAATCAACTACAATGGGTCAATGGAAATCACATTAGAAGAAATTCTTACCATAGAAGCTGATGATCTCGTTTGGAACGAAAAACATAAAGATTACGAGAAGGAACCAACAGATAATTTTCATCATCCAACCTCCATGGTGCATACTATCCCGAGGATCCCTCTGGGTTTTTACACCAACCATCAAAACCGCTAGAATAGTGAAAAACAGAAAATTCCCCAAGCTAACGCGCAAAACTGCATCCGTTTCAAACCATTCTCTGCTAGGAGTGTGACTGAAGTGATTAATCCCTGCGGTATTAACAAAAGCATTAACAACAACGATCTCATCAACGCATGTCATAAACTTCAGCCATCCATCAACACACCCGCATAAAAACTAGTTTCATAACTAATTCAAAAGACCGAACCTTTTGAGACATAATTCGAGGCCCAACCAGAGTACAAGGCCTTAATTATGTCTTACTTCAGCTCAGGATAAAAATTATGTGCTTGTACTATATAGGATATCAGGAATTATATAACAAACCAATTTTGTACTAAAAAAAATTAAAAAAATAAATAAATAAATAAAAAACAGAATAACCAGGCCTATATGCTTGATAAACCAAACCCTAGCGTGCCATGACAATCACAACAAATTATCCTTTGTTACTCTAAAGAATAACTCAATTTTGTTTCGGACAGTGATTGCATAAAGAGGACTTAACAATCGTAGAGAAAATTGACGACAGAGAAAGAAGATGAAATCGATAATTATAGGGGAAGAAAAGGAAGGGATGGTTACATGGCAGGGATTCCATGAGAGGAGCGGCGACCTCACGGAGGATCCAAGCGACGATGAGGGAGAAGGCGAAGAGGCCGCAGTAAGCGATCCGCGCCGAGCGACGGCTAATTCCCGAAACGACGGTCCTGCAGGCGTCGCATGCGCACGCAGCGCAGCATGACGCAAGGCAAGAAGCTGCCCACATCGATCCTCTTCTTGTTTTGAGATGGAATTAGGGTTTCACGAGTGAGGATTGGTTCGAGTGCGGGTTTTGATGAGAGGAGTTGCAATTGAATTTGGTTAGGGCGCAGACGAAGACCAAATGTGAGGAGAACGAGCCAGAGAGAGAGGATGAAGAATATTTGGTAATTACCAGTGACTTTACATTTTAACACCTTTATGCCGCATCTGTTTGGGGGATTGTGTCATTTCATATATCTTTAGAGGCATCGAAACAATATTGATAAGTAGAAAACAAAATAAAGTAAACAATATAAATATTCTTTTATTTCAGAAAAAATGATATTTTGACAATTATAATAATAATGTAACCACTTATTTTTATTTTTAAGAAGATATTAATTATTATAAAAATAAAATTTATAAGAAAATTAAAAAATAAAATAATAATTGTAAAGAATGTAAAAGTATTATATTCTTTTATTTAATATATTATAATATTATTATTTTTAAATTCTGAATTGAACTATTTTATATATTCAGTTATTTGTTTATAATTTTTTATTTTTATTTTATTTTAATTTTAAAATAAATTTAAGAGAATTATGTATGGATAGTAAAATTATTTAGATTAATAGATAGATGATAAGATTTAAAAAAATTAAAAAAAAATATATATTTATAAAACATTAATGATGTGATATATATAAATTAGTTTTAAATTATTTTTAATAAATAAAATTTTGTTCTTATAATTTTATCTTTTAACTATAAAAATAATATATTTTTAATTTATTATTATTATAATTAGTTTTAAATATTTTATTTTTATAATTATCTTTTTTTTATTATTTTATTTTTATATAATTAATTATATTATTTATTATTATATAAAAATAAATATTAATATATTAATAATCAAAAGAATTATATAAAAAATGTTTTAAACATTACTTTTATTCACATCTTCACAAATCCTCGTTCAATGAAGATGACGTGAATAATAACTTATTTTTTATCATTTTTCATATTTTATTATTATTTTATTTCTCTTTTTTTAATTATTCCTTCATTTTATCCATTTCACCAAATTCATCTTATGCATTTAGTTTTAATTTTTTATTTTTCACATTATATTATTTATATTTAATTTATAAGTCATTAGTAAAAAAAAACTCTTTATCAGAAAACAATTTCAAAATGCTATTAAGTTTCGTCAGTACATTTAAACATACATTAAATTTTTTTCAAAAAAATATATTTATTTAAACAATATAGAATTTTATTCTTTAAAAAATTGTTTTTTTTATTTCGTAAGGAAATGACATAAATGTAAGATTGAAGATGTAATTAAATCAAGAAAAACTTGATGCAAACAAATAACAAAATATTTATTATTATTCACCTCTCCAATTTTTAATCAACAGAAAAAATCAATAACTTCGTTAGTATATAGGTAAATAAGTTTGATGTCCAATTAAATCACAAATTAATATATTATATAAATATTTAATCTTTTTTGTGAAGATGTAAATAAAAAAATAGAAAAATAATATTACGAATAATAATAGTAATAAATTGTTTTATTTTATTTAAAAATTGATAAATACTATCAAACGTAATCTTTATCTTAAGTATAAACTTGGTTACTTTGATTACTTAATTTTTTCACTCTATTACTTTTAACCTTATTTTTAAATTAAATTTCAACAACTTTTGATAAGAAATTATCAAGATTAAAAGATAATTTGTTTATCACAATATAAAATATATATCATAAATTCAAAATATATTTTTCATCTTTCTATTTCAAATCAAATCTGACCATTCACAAATCAAATAATCGATTCAAAGAAATCACAAACCAACTTCAGAAATACCTTCAAATAATCGAAAATTGGTTTGAGTTGAAAATATCTAATGATAAATTATTTTAAAGTTTTTTTCTTAAAACAACAAATTTTTATCATTTTATATACATATGAATTTATTATCAATAATAAATATTCATAAAGGTTATTAAAATTTTAATTTAAACGAGATAGCATATTTTATTATAAAATTTATATTTTCTTTAAAAGTTAAAAACTTATAAATATATGTTTAAAAATTTACATTTTAACATTATAATATTATGATATCACATCTGTTATATTATTGATATATTATTTAATTATAATAATTTATTAAAATCAATTCGAACATTGAACATTAAATCTTGAATTAATCAAGATTTTTATGAAAAAGGTTATTTGTGAGTTTCAAATTTTAATTATATAATCATAAACATTTACACTGTATATTTAAAATACTACATCTATATTAATTTAATATTATCTATTTTTATTTCACAAATATTAAATAAGAAAGTAAATTTTAAAAAACTATTCGCCCTAAGATATATGTTCAATTCTGATTCAGGATTTCCAAACATCTATTTTCTTAAAAAAAAATAAAAATAAAAATAAAAATAATAAAAAAATAAAAAAATCTAACGCAGCTTTATCTGCTCTTAGCTTATTCTACGGCAGCCTCAAACCAACCCATTTCTTTCTTCACACCATCTAAATAATCGTTATTTTGAGCCACACCCATTTCCAAGCTTCAATTTTTACCCCAAAGGTAACTCATTTCCTTGTCTAATTTTCGTTTTCCTCTACTTGTGGTACCTTCTGGGTTAGTTTCACTGATTACGTATTTTTCTTGTTTAACTTACCTGTTAATTCTCAGAATGGAGAGAACTTTACGTTCTGTTTAAGGGTATAGAATTTATACATTACAGTCGTTTGTGTTTAAAAGTTTTCAAAGTTGGATGCTCAGTAATTCTTTGATTGGTGTAAAAGTTAAATAGCACCCCTCTGGTCTTAAATTTCGTCAAGGTTTCATCACAATCTTTGAGATTGTGAGAAATTAGGACAAATGTGGCTGTTTGTGGCCACAATTACTTGACATTACACCGAAATCATTGTCACAGACTGTTTTTTAAAATCTAGTTAAGGGTGTTTGATGAAATTAACAGAAATCAGGTCATGTGTGGCAAATAGACTGTTTCTAAATCAGTTTTTGTTCAAATTCTTTGTTGGGCTGAATCTGATATGTGTAATAGTTACATTGTTTTCCTTCTCTAATTTGCTTTCTAAGTTTCTGTGGCTAAGTTGAGAGAAGTGGTAGGGCGAATTTTATGGATTATATTGTATATAGCTTAAGTATGTTGGTTTCTTGACTCGGGCATAGATTAACTTTGTATCTGACCATGCTTTTCTTGAGGAGTTACTGTTCAAAGTCCAATCATGTTGTTAAAACTTTAGAGCACGTTTAGACAAACTTCTCCATAAGCACTTCCATGAGAGAAACATAAGGGAAAGTTGAAAGAGTTTCTAGCTTGTGTATAAAAGTTTAGAAACTCTAACATATACTTTCTCTAAATTTTTATTATAAACTTTCGTATAAACTCTTGATACTATAAATTTCTACTTTTCTGTTAGTTTTTTGTAACATTTTATGTTGCTTGTTTTGCTTCCCTACTAGTATATAAACACTCATGATATCATATGTAATACACTAGCCTTCATGATTGAATCTGGAAAACTCATAGTTTACCAATCTTTTAATATTATACATAATTTTTTTAAATCTTGCTATTGAAACTGTTTAGTTCACTTTTTTTCTTAGTTTTCAACATCTTAGAACTTTGCTAAGTTGACTTATGTTTCGAAATTGGCTCAAAGTAAAGTTAAAATTATCTATACAAAATGTCCCCTATGTTGGATCTCAAACAAATCTCTGACTGTCTCAATTCTTTGTTGTTATAGCTTCTTTTCCAGTTATCAACACAAACGAACCTCCTTATACTCTCAGTCTAGCAATAAGTGTGGTAGATGGAATCCACAAGCTCAAGAGTCAATGTTTCAAACTCCAGACAATCTTCTAAGCAGCTTCTGTTTGACAAACGCTATGGATGGGTGTAATCTCTCTCCCCCATCTGTCCCTTTCTCTCTCTTACATTTGTATTAATGTTCTCCCCTACTATATGTTTCAAATATTTGTTTCTCTGACAGAATCGATGAGTGGAAAGACCCAGCAGAGGAAGCACTTGATGGAGGCAGAGGAATGTAAGACATTTCTCTTTTCTATTAAATCTTTTTATGTGGCTCCTGAATGTACAAAAAGTCAATGATGTACTTTATAAGCATTGTGTGTGCGATCTACTGCTTAGTTTTCTAATTTAAGGAGTGGAAAAAGTAAATGAAGTTATCTACACAAGCTAAACAATGAAACACATTTTTTATACTTCATTACTTGCTAATTATTTTTATTTCTTTCTCTCTCTAAAGGTTTTGCATATTGCCCCTTGCCAAAGCCTTGGTGCTGAAGGCCTCACAATCGGTACGATGACGATTTTTATCATTGTTAGAAACATCACTTTGTTTTGAGCCTAGCCTTTACTTACTTTAATATATTTTTGTTTTCTTGATTTTATCATCGCTATCAGTTTATTGCTTACACTGTTTTTAGCTGGCCTATTTTGATTTATTCTTCTTATGCCTTGCTCCAATATATTCATCTTTGCTTCTGCATTATAAGTTTTATCAGTGAATGTCTTTGGTGGATTTTTTTCTAAGACAGCAAGCATGACTCCGAAAATGTAACTAATAATGTGCATATAGGATCAAGATTCAAGGACCATGACCATCAAATAAAATGTTAAATTCTCTGCATATTAGACATGACTCATGATCAAATACTAGCCATATGTATAAAAGACTGAATTACTTTACTTCTATTTGTTTAACTATCATATCTAATGCACTATGATATTACAAGACAACAAGAGTGACAACTATTAGTTGATGGAAACACAGTGGCTCTTGATCTGAGATCTTCAAATTAATGTATAATTTACAGGAAATAAGCTTCATTAATTAATCAAACAGTACATTTTCTCAATGCTACAACTTTGTGATCACCAATCACCGTTTTGCCTTATATAAAAGAGGAGAGCCTACCCATAGAAACAAATGAAAGATATGGAGTAGGCTGTTTTAAATTCATTACTATTCAGTAGTTTATGATGAATAGTTAAATAGGTTTTAGAAGTAGAGAGGATCAAATATCGTGTAAGGATTGTAAGTTTGAAATTGTTTGGCGTATATGCTCAACTGAAGTTTGTGTTGAAGTATTGCTACTACTCCATCATTAAACTTGTGACCTCCACAATCTCTTTTTGTAGATAAATTTTGCAGTAATCTCTGTTAAGAAAGCTTCAGAAAATCCAGAACTGTTTTCCCCCCAGAAGCTGCAGAGTGATTTAGATGGCGGTATTAAGAGCTTTAGGACATTTTTCGAAAACTTTGGGAGTCAAGGTTTCATCCTCAACAAGAATTCTGAGTCACATGCCTCCAATAGCTCTTCCCTCTCACATACAGAAAGCAATGGGTGATGGAACAAAGTTAGTTTGTCATCAAAATTTTGTGTTCTATTTAGTGCAACCATATTAGAATGCTTCAGGATAATTGTGAGAGTGTAGAATTGTAGTTGATCATGAGAAAAATATTATAATCTATGCCTAGAATGCAATTTATCATCCATACTCTCCTATCTTTTCATTTCTAATACAATACTCTAAAACGACAATTATTTGGATGTCATTTCGGCTTTTTGATTGGCAATACACTTTTGTAATATGGTATCTTGTCACACTTTTGTATATAATTTGTAAAATTGTAGGATTGTAGATTTTTTATATTATTTATAATTCAAATTTCACCCATGATTAATGCATAGCAAAATCGATCATTATATGAATTGATATTTTTTTTAATTATTCATTGTACAAAATGTTCATCTTTTCGAATAGATGATTCAGTTCAAATAAAATAAATTAATACAATTCAAATTTTATCTTATTATGTGTGTTTTCAGTGATAATATCATTAAATTAAAATTAATATAATTAAATTTCATCTTACCACATTGCTAAATTAAAATTAATACAATTAAATTTCATCTTTTATATTTTATTACACATGTTTATTCTCTCTCAATGAATTAGGTTTTTATTAAAACACATTCCAAACCTAAATAAAAATTAACCGTGTCTTTTTACTGCATCTTTTATCCTCTTGGATAAATAAATTTTAATTAAAATAAAACTCAATTAAATCACATTTTAAGTATAAATTAATTTATATAGAAAGTAAACTTTAATTGCTTGTAAATATTCTTGTCCTCAAAGTCTTTCTAAGGTCAGGAATAAATTAATTTATATAGAAAATAAACTTTAATTGTTTATAACTATTCTTGTCCTGGAGGTCTTTCTAAGGCTAAGAATGGGTATTCGATACACCCTTCATTTAACTTTGTAATATTCCCAATGCCTTTTGAATTTTTTTTTTTTATTTGAAGTATAATGACATAAATGAAATTTGAAGTTAGAACCTAGAAATGTCATTAATCGATTTTTGCTTCGCTCTTATTTTTAAATAAATACTTCTTCATTTCTCATAATATTCAAATGTGTAACATTAATTTTTGTAAACTAATACATTTATGGAATATAATAATTCAATTTATAGGAAAGTTACCCAAGGTAAATTAAAGATGCAACCATTAATGATCAGTATTTTTCATTTAGTTGGTTGAAGGAAAATTTTATTGGTTGTAGGAAAATTTTACTGAATGACTTCTTACATGGATACATTTTATACAATAAGTAACGAACTATGTAACGTGAATCTAATTGCAAAATCATATTGTGCAACCTTTAATTGTAGTCCTATTCTTTATTATGAAAATTTTATGTTACTAACGAAACAAAATTTCAACACAAATAGGACGTTATAGTAAAAATACATTTAAGCTCTCGCCACAAGGTAAGGAAGCAAACTGTTATTTTGTTCAAGCGTAATATTAGCACGATAGCGGCAACAATTAGTGATTCCATGTTCTCTGATTTTGTTATTTTTCTTTATAGTTCAATAGAACATAACTAAATCACTTTGTAAATCAGGCAACATTAGGATAAATGACTCAATGTAGAATGCGGATCCATATTCCACGTTTGGGTTTTTTATTTCACTTTTTTGATTTCACGAAGAATGACTCTTGATGAAGCTTGCCAAAGTATCATTTCAGAGCAGACTCGATCACTAATTCACATAATTACGAAGAGTACGAAACGATGTATCGTTGAACATAAAACTGAAGGTAAAGTATTCCATTTAGTCCATCTTCATGCAGAAGGTAAAATTTAACTGACACACTCAAATCATTATATCACACCATAGGGGCAACACAAAAAAAGACATATATAATAGAACTTGATCAGATGACACAAAAATTCTAAAGCAAACAAAGGATAACAAATTCGAAGATTATCATATCTAGAGTCCAAGATGACCAGCAAAACTGAAATGGAGTTCAATTGGGTATACACCTCAAACCAAAACTTCAAAACACTAACTAGCATACTACTCAGTACTTAACAGGAGCAAGGATTTCAATTTGGGAACCAAGCTTCTCCTCAGCAACCATCTCAGCTTTCACCCTCAACTTGGCAAGTTGCTTCTTCCTCTCATAACACAATTGTGCTCTCTCCTTCCTCTTCTTCTCCAGTTCCTGTTAGCAACATAGCAATTAGAAACCTCAAAAACAAAACAAAATTTCCAACAACAGTAGCAGAGCCTCAGTCTACTCCCATTATGCTACACTTAGACCAAATTGTCATAAATAATTCACCCAGTGATTCCTCCCAACAATTCACCAGGAAAGAACGAAATTCTAAGCACAAAAAAATACAGAAGGTAAGAACTCACCCTGATGGTGTCATAATAGTTCCATCCAACCTCAGATGACAATTTGCCTAGAAGACAGTATTTGTGTCCCTTCTGAAGCCTCAACACCCTGGTTAATTCCATTCACCACCAATTCAGCATCCACAAAAAAACAATAATAACATCCAAAAAGATTGAAGAACCGAAATCAAATTTTCTAAAAAAACTATAAAAACGAAGTAAAACTCACTTGAGAGCATCAGGCACAACCATCCTCTTGGTCTTGTCATATGGAGGAGGAATACCCTCATAAACCTTCAATCGGTCAAGAGCAGCTTCCCCACGCTTTGTCTTGTGAGGAATCATCCTGCAAACACAAAACATCCTTCTCAGAAAAAACTTCTCACGAATTAACAACATAAATATCACATACCCTAAGATCAAAAATCACACAGTAACCCCCAAAACATGAAACCTTGTCCCACTATCCTTCATTGCAACGCATTAGTATCTAACATTGCAAAGTACAAATTAATCCCCATAACATCAAAGACTATCCCACTAGTCAAGGTCGAATACACGGATCACCTAACCTAACCCCATTAAACACGATTAAAATCAAAACACTACATTCATTCTGAAAACACCAATTTTCATCTATAAACATCAACCCACATCAATTTACTACGACATTCATCGTTTTATGGAAAAAAATTAGACTTTTACAACTCGAAGTTTCGATTATACAAAGTCATACCAATTGCAAGCATTAAAAAAGTGTAAATTAATGATTTTTTTCAAAAGGGTATGAACACTAACCCACGAACGGTGCGCCAGAAGATCTTGGCGGGAGCCCGGAAATGAATGGGGCCATGAGAGGGTTTGGTGTTCATGCGCTTGCGGAGGAAACGCATGTACTTCATCTTCTGCCTCACGAGTCCACCGGAGATGCAAATCTCCTCGCACCTGACCACCACCACCTTCTGCCCATTGAGAAGCTCCTTGGCCACGATAGAGGCCAACCTTCCCAGCATGTGGTGGCGCGCGTCCACAACCACCCTCTTGGCGCAGATCCCTGACCCTGAAACCATTTTTCTCTCTCTCTCTTCTCTCCTCTCTCACACACAACACTGATGGTTGGTTCGTTGGTCTCTTCTTCTGTGTGTCTCTGCTAAGGTTTTGAGTATAAGAGGGAGGCGCAGAGGGATTACTGGATTAGGGTTTTTTGTTGCGGGAGACTGTGGGTTGGGCTTTTCACCCAACGGGCCTGAGGCGTTGAACTGTAAACCCCAGCTTCTCAATAAAATTAAAAATATTTAGATTTTTCATTTCGTTATATTCTTTTGCTGCTGAGTGAAATTTAGGAATAAGTTGGTTTTGAGTTTATTATCCTTTTTTAAACATTTAAGTTAATTATATGGTGATCAGATTACTAAAATTATATTATAAATAATTTAAAAAGAAATTACATCAAGTAAGAAAATTACATAAAAAAAACATGATCTCAATGCCGAAGAGAAAATAAAAAAAAAGGTGTTCATTTCTTAAGCTTTTGAATGTTTGATGATGTAGTACAAAGTGAATATTTCTTTTCCTACAACTTTTCCGATTTTAACTTTCACATAAGTAGGTCAATATTTTCATAACAAAAATTGAATATTTACAATTTCATCCTATATTCAAAATTGTCCAAAATTGAAAGTACAACAATATATTTCGCTTCAATTTGATTATTATCAATTCAATTATATTTTTAATCATTATCTTTTATATATATTAAAAAATAATCAAATAGATATTCTAAAACATATTTGGCTTAAATTTGATTATTATGAATTCAATTATATTTCTAATCATTATCTTTTATATATATTAAAAAATAATTAAATAGATATTCTAAAAACTATTTAATAAAATTGAGACTTGTTTTTTTTCTTAAATACAATACATCATTTAAACAAAACTGCATAAAAGAAAATGTATAATTGAGATTATGATAAAAGACAAACTACTTTATGGATCTAAGTAAAATTTTTGAAAGAGTACAAAATTGTATGGTAAAAGAAAGAAATAAGGTTTTTCAAATGAAATGAAACTAAGGCCAAGAGATAATAATAAAGATAAATTTTTCATGTTACCTAATAAACTATGAATGTTTTAGTAATTTAAAATAGGGACAAGTATGTGGATTGAGTTGAGGACGAGTTTGTGGTCAAATATGTATATACACATCTACGTTCCCATACTCAATTTTAAAAATCAAATATTATCCATTTTTATACCCATACCTGGTTAATCTAGGGATTCCCGTCAAAATCTTGGACGAGTTCGAACAATACCCATGGAGACAAGTTTATTTGTCATCCCTAGAAGGTTGTAACTTCCTCCACATATCCACATCAAGGTAGGCATTCCAAGTAGATACAAAGACACTTGAAAATTTAGTTTTCGTATTCAACCCATTTATAAAGAATAGCCAAACTCCATTCTATAAATAGGAGTTCTTCCACTTGTATAATTGCATTTAAAATTGAAATAAAAACCAAGTCTTTTGAAAATTTTGAGTGTATTTAAAGTATGAAACTCTTTCAAATGAGTTTTTATTTTGAATAGTTTCTTCAAATGGCAAATTTTCATAACACTTATCTCTTGCTCTTCGACTAAGGTGTCATGTTCTTCATCTTCTTTACCTTAATCCACTTTTGTTTTACTTTTGTCTTGACATTTCTTATGATAGTTGGTTGCAACCTCTTTTGTTTTCTTCAAAAGCCACCATGAGTTGATAGCTACCTTCTCCAAAGTAGTTTTACATCACAAATTGTGTTTAATAATTAAACTAGACAACAATTCACATTGTACTATTTTATCATCTTTTTGGCTTTCTACTTTTCTTATATATCCAAAATCATTTAACCCACATTTTTAGTTTTATTTTATCACACTTCATAGCATGATAATTTAAATGAGAAGCATCATATTTTCTTCCACCACTAACATATTTTGTTGGAACCATGAGAGTTATACTATTGCCTTAGAGTTGGCAACAATGGTCTTTCATTTGAATAAACTGAGAAATTATCTTTATGATGTCAAATTTGACCTATTTAGTGACTATGAGAGTCTGAAATATTTATTTGATCATAAAGAATTAAATATAAGACAAAGACAGTGGATGAAATTTTTAAAAGATTATGATTTTTAGTTGATGTATCATCTGTGAAAAGAAAATATGGTTGTTGATGCATTAAGAAGAAAGACTATTACAGTATCTACTATGATAATCAAAAAGTTAAGATTGGTTGAAAAGTTATATAATTCAAATTTGGAACTTTTAGTATCCTCTTATCACTTTAGTTGCAACATGTTGGTTGTGACTAATGATTTACTTCATATGATAAAGGCAAAAAATAAAAAATAAGTGATCCTAGTTTAAGACATACCATGAATTGTTGGGTATTAATAAAGTTAAGGATTTCTCTTTAAGATTTAATCGTGTTATGAGATTTAAAGATAAAATTTGTGTGCCTATTATAATGTGTGGAGAAATATGATTATGAGAAAGGGTCGTAAAAATAAGTTGAGTCTTCACCTTAGTATGAATAAAATGTATCATGATCTAAGAAAGTCTTTGTAGTGGTTGATTATAAAAACAAATGTGACTAGATATATTTTAGTATGTTTGACATGTCATAAGTCAAAGGTCAAATAACAAAAACTAGTAGATATGTTTGAATAGTTAGATATACTAGTATAGAGATGTGTTAATACCAATTTTCGTCCGGATATAAATAAATAAAATTATCATTTAAAAAAATGTTTTTAAGAGTTAAAAAATAAAATTCAAAAATAGTTATTTTATTTTAAGTTTTACTTCAAAAAAAAGTTATTAAAAATTAAAAAAATATATATTCTTCTCCACACCCTTCACTGAAGCTTTGGGGTCCCACTTTAACCATTTTCACACTCCTCTCACTGTGCACCGCTCCCTCTACACGGCTCAATGCGCGGCTCAATGCCTCACTGTATGAGTTGTTTTCCTCTGCAGAAGTTTTCCCTCTTCCTACCACAAAATTGCTCAGTTCCTTCTGCAGCACTCCCCTAGACAGCTAACATTTCTGTAAGAGGAAGCTCTATCCCTGTAAATCCGGATCGAGTCAAACCTCTAACAAAAGAGAAGTTGCTCATTTTCCTCTTAAAAAGAGAACTCACAGAGACCAGCAGAGGACACCATTCTCATACGTTACAATTTCTTCTGATGAAGAACCCACTTGGCTCATCCCTTTTTCACCTCCCACTCAAATCACATAACACAACCATCTGTTCTCCTCAACTCTGGATCCAAAAACAGATCGTTCAAAAGGAAAGGAAAGGCTAGAAGAGCGCGTTTGAGGTGAAGAACGAAGGCAGAAGAGGTTATTATTGTTCTGTTTATAGCTTCTTTTGTTTTTCTTATTGTATAAAGCACTTTTAATATGCATTGTTTAAAATATCATATGCATCTAAGGAAACTCAAACAAGTTTTAAGTCATACACTTTTTCTATAATCAAGCCAAATCTGAAGGGTTAATAAAAAAGAAAAGAATACATGAATGAGCTTACAAGTGCAAAAAGAGGGGCTTAGATCAACAAAACAGTATAACAAATTTCAAGTTTGTTTCGCCGCCATCTCCCTGCACTATTTGGCCACCACTGGATGCATAACGCTCTGAGCAAATCACCTCACTCTCTCTTCTTCAACCTCCACTGCCCCCCATGATATCACAACACCGCACCGACCACGAGTGCCTCCATAACGAACCCCACACCTCCACCAAAACCATGCTTCCGATCTCATCATTGTCACCACCGCTTCTCAACCACGCCTCTTCCCCATAGCTGCCTAACACCTCTTCTTCCCTTCGCTTGCGACCCCTCGTCGTTCTCGAGTGGCATCTCACTTTAATCTATTAGCAGCAGCCGCACATGGCCCTCTTTTGTAGTTTGGAACCCTAATTTAGGATAAAGTGAAGAAAGTAGCATGATGTTGGGCGTAGCCCTTTTAGTTTCATGATAGCATTGAAAAAATATAGAAAAAGAAATATAGGGGCTGCTGCGTTTTTTTTTTTTCTTTAGTTTAGCTTATTAAACAAAAGTAGAGAAATAGAATTAAAAGAAAAAAAGAGAGTGAACGTGATTGAATGAAGCA
>Ga0209489_102744_pt1 | contig 35282 bp, 12 predicted proteins | sample SiratrowhiteBW_FD_187527 | JGI IMG/M metagenome (GOLD analysis project Ga0209489, IMG submission 187527) | Root nodule microbial communities of legume samples collected from California, USA - Siratro white BW (SPAdes) (version 2) | ecosystem: Host-associated > Plants > Roots > Nodule | place... | reverse complement strand
AAAAATCAACAGCATTCACTATATCAGAGTTACCATGCATGCCTCAGATGACTAAATTGGGTGAAAATCAAGCCACATACACAATGAATGATCTACCCTAGCACAAATTATCTATTCAACAGATCAATATATCATCAATTTTGACACAACTATCTCATACATGCAACATTCAATTCAACATTTCAGACCTGCAGGAAACTTTACCAGATACAAATTGTACAATTACTACAATCATTAACTTTTCTATTCAAGACTTACATTTGTAAATCAAACAAGCACTAAGGTTAGCTTCCCTTACCTTAATCGCATTGAAAGTTCTCTCTAACACTCCCAAAAGCTTAAGATCCTCAGGAATTCGAATCTGTACCAAAGGACCTCTGATCATCGATCAGACTAACACACTAGGAATCTGAGCTCACAGAGGCATCGGCTGATGGCTCAGATGCCACATGCGAGCTCAGTAAGCAGAGGAAAAACAAAAACCTAAATCTGCTCTAAGGAAAAGGGGCAGAAGATGAACTTACTCTAACGGAGGTTCTAATCGGATAGACTTGCTCTATTCTCTGCCACGAGTCCAACGGTGGGCTCCGCTTGAAAAACTGATGAGGTATGGAAGCAGAGACTTAGAGAGAAGTCAGAGGAAAAGAAGTTAGGGGTTTTAGAGAGATGATGACTTGAGTTGAAATGAGACTTGACTACTTACTTTTCTATAAATACGCGTTTTTAGTTTAATAAAAGTGTTCATTCCACTTCTACCATTTCACTCAAATGACAGATTTTCTAGGTTGTTACAATTATTATCTTTGTTGTAAAACTCTCCTTTCCTTATATTGTTGACGGATTTTATATACTTTGATGTTGCCAACTCCCGCCACCATGTAAATTAAGATTAATTTTAACTAACTTTTAAATTAGGATTAGAATTTAAGATTAATATTAAAATTAAAATTATAAATTATAAATGAGATGATAATTATAATTAAATAATGTTTACAATCAATATTATAATTTTAAAGAATTATTTTTAATTAAATCCAAATTTAAGTTAAGCTAAATTAAGAATAAAATTAATGTTAAAGTGAGGATTGAAATCTTAGTTAATTTAAGATGAGAATTATATAACTACAAATAAAATTATAATTTTAATTAATTAATTTTAATTTTAATTAAAATTCAATTTTGATTTTGAATTAATTTAAGTTAAATTAAAGTAAAATCAATATTAGATCCTATAGTTGGAAAAGTATTAAAAAGTGTAAAATTTTTATATTAGTTAAATGCTAAGTTTAGTTATATCATTTGATTTTGTTAAAAGTTAAAAATTCTTCAATCAAAATTGAGCTTTAAATATGCATATATTTTTATTGATTTTTTGTTGTTATAGTTTGATATTTTTATTTGTGATATATTAAACTGTTAGTATTGGGTTCAGAAGCCTTTGATCCTCGATAAATAGTTTTGTTTAATTTTAAAAGTTTACCTTTTAAGTATTGTGTTGCTAAATTTTTAGTTATTTTATTTCCTATATTATAATATTGAATAAACCTTAGTTATTTTGTGTTCTATATTGTGACAAATGAAATTGAGAGAATAAGAGGAAGAGACAACTCAAAATTTGAAAGGAAAGAGAAAGAAAATGATGAAGAGATGGTAAAATTAAAAATTAAGTATATATGTATAAAATTGAAAATTGTCTAATAGTTTATAACTCATTCATTATATATATATACTGAGATTTAAAATAAACATGAACTTAAATGTTGACATTAATTAGGTTTATATTATATTTTTATTGATTTTTTATTGTTGTAGTTTGTTATTTCTACTTGTGATGTGTTGAACAGGTTAGTATTGGGTCTCAAAGCCTTTAATCCTCCATAAATTGTTTTGTTTAATTTTAAATGAAATTGAGCGAAGAAAAAAAAGACACAATTCAAAATTTGAGAGAAAAGAGAAAAGAAGATGATCATTGTCTACAAGTTTATAGCAAATTTAGTATATATATATATATATATATATATATATATATATATATATTATATTCTAAAATTTGAAGTAAACATTAACTTAAATGTGCACATTAATAAGGTTAATAAGCTCAATTAAAATAAGAATAATTGATTGTTTTTCAAAAAGTAGTTATGTATTCTAGGACAAAGAAAAAAAGAAAACATATTGATATCTTTTATTGGTGTAGGTTGTTTGTTGATGAAGTTACTCCTTATCTAGTGGTTATTGGAAGAATGTATCTTGGAAGTCAATCGTACATATTATGATAATATTTGAAGGAGTTTCATTAAGAAGACGAAACAAATAATAAAAAAAAATATAAAAAATAAATAGAAGCAGCTTCTGACATAACAAATGTATATTGAAGAGATGCAAGAGTTAGAATAACTAGTTTTTGTTTAGAATAAGTTTAACTTACCATATAATAGCTAAATCTAGGTGCCTATGTATAAAATGGACTCACACATCTCCATTAAGCTTTGACAAGCCTTTTATGTTTCTCTTGTTGGAGTGTTGTTTACTTAATTAAGTTTGCCTAAGTGATTTCACCTTCTTTTCTCTTCTTAGAATCACCAAGCATGACAAGAGACCTTCCAAGAGTCCTAGCCAACCTTCATATGTTGTATACATTTGGTAAAATAACTATCATCCTATCTTAAGAGTCCAAAACTCTTAAAGAAATAACCCAGCCTCAACCTTATACCCACAACCATACCTTTGTATTTCTTTAACACATACATACATTGTCCAATTATAGGTTTCAATTAAAGTATCTTTCCGAAAGAAATAAGAAATTTAAGATTCATAAGATTATTTAAGGTTAAGAAGCATTAGAATCTAGAATAGAAGAGCTTGAAGTCATCATCTTGTTGGTTTTGTTCTTCTTAATTCAATTATTTATTCGAAGAATAAAAAAAAACAAACGAAGAGTACAAATTATTTTCAATGTCAAAATACTGCATATAAAGAACTGTATTTTTATTCTTAAACAGAATAAAATAAAATAATTGATATAGTCATTCCAATGTACTCTTATAATTATTAATATTATTAATTAATAATAGAGTCCAACTCACCTATTATTATCAATTAACATAACCACATTTGTACCATTAATATAGACAAATTACTAAATTTATATATATTCACAAAATAATTATTTCAACACACCTATCTTATAAATTCACCAAATTTAGTTTGAAATCCTTCCATGTAATATGCAACAAACTTCTTTCATTAATATCCCATAAAGAAAAAAAAAATAAAAATAAGAACTAACTCATTCTTCGGTCCAGTTTTTGCAACCTTAGCGTGTTGTTTTCCCTTCTTGTTCTTCCTAGAAGCTAGCCTAAACTCGGCTTGTTTCAACAAATATTTGAAGTCACTTTAAACCCTTCCCCACCTTCTTAGTGATAGGTGAACCATAAATACTTTAGAAAAAAATCAAGATTAACAAAGACCAACTTTTTTTCGGAAACTTAGTTTCTTCTTTTAATTTATAATGTACTTAAAGTTCAAAATAACCTATATAAAAAGTATTTATCACAACATTGATAGCATAAAACTTATAGTATGGTGCATTAACAATATAATTTGTTAGTCTATTTAAAGATTTGATTTTTGTTGACGTATATACGAATTTAGACATATTTAAAGATACTTTAAATTATTTTAAAGATATTATTGCATAAATAAACCTTATCAAGAAAGAAAACTAAACCCACAAAGTCCGCATTAATTTTTTTTATAATTTCATAAGTTAACTCAAACCTCATACTTAAGAAGAAAATCTAATAAAACTGAAAATATTAACTTCAGATTTCTACGAGCAAGTAATCATAACTCTTACGTGCAAATTAATTTAATAACCAAAGTCTAAATTAAAATAAATCTGTAGGGTAGCAACCCAACTCCCCAAAAGAAAGGAAAAAAATGTTTTTTTCAAAAGCAAATCTATCTTCAGCATATAATGGATGTTATCGAATCTATTATAGTCGGTCTAAAAACATAAGAATTCTTACGCAAAGTCTTCTATTTCAAATTCAAACATTATTGTCACTCTCATATCATAAATACGAATGTATTTTTTTCAAGAGAATCATGAATGTCAATAATGGCATAAAGAATCAAATTGAGTTTCAATATTTCAAGCTAAAGATTGACTTACAAAAATTTATGATACTTAAACTCAATGAATTTGTTTAAATAAATTAAATTTAAGTTTGAGTTGAACTTATTGAAAAAGGAATAAATAGGTTATTCATTGACATCACGAATTATTATATATGATAAATTTATTGATTTATAATATTGACTATCTTAAAATTTATGGCAATATTAATTTTTTGTTGTTTATAAAAGAAATTATACTAACTATAGATAGCTGGTAAACTCTTAAAAAAAGTATCAAACTTTAGCTTAACTTATTATCCTCATTTTTATACCATAATTATTATTTTTAATTACAGAGTATGTTTTGAAGTGTTTTAAGTTTATTAGTTAAGTACTTAATAAATATTTTCATGATAAAATATGAGAGAGGGAAAATATTCAGAAAAACATGAGAGAGAAAATAAGAATAGAGAGAGAGAAAATAATAATAGAAAGAGAAAATAAATTTTCTTTAAACAAAAAAGATTTAATGTTAATTTTTTAAGATAAATTATTATTTATTAACAAAATTTCCTCACATAAAATTGATATTTTTTATTATTTTATAATTGCTCACATTATATAGCTATTCACCAATATTTGATAAGAGGCTTATATATAATGTTTATGTTTGACCCATTAAATTAAGTTAATTTTTGAATTTATTTACTTCCTAAAACAAACAAAATTTTCAAGTATTTAACCGTCTGAATTCAAATGTTTTACAAACATTTTTACGACTCTTTATAATTATTTATTTAGTTTTATTGTTTAAAATATCAAATTTTGATAATTAAATTTATTTGTATTTATTATTAAATTTTATTTTTACGTCCACTTATCTCAAAAACATTTCACAAAATATATATAAAAGAAAACGAATATTGTCTTGAAAATGTTGAGAAAAAAAAGGCATTTCCCATATTGATATGTACAAATTGTTTACAATATGATAAATTTAATTATGTCGAAATAATTTTAATTTTTTTACTTAATCAATGACAAATAAAACTATTACAAAACCTTTATATTTTTGTTCATAGCCACGTCTAAGATCTAAATTTAATAAAATTCATCTTCATATAACAATATAATTTTTATTGACAAAAAAAATATATTATAACTATGAAATCTAAATTGAATAAGATAATATTCATGAAAAGAATTCATGAAAGTCAAATTTTATATTATATTTACAAAAGGATTAAAATAATTTTAAGTTGTTAGGTGTACGTTTCTCTTCAATTGTTTGTAATATTTTTATTATTATTTTTTGGTATAACATGGAATTGTTTAAGGGAATATTCATGGTTCAAAATATTCTATAAAATAATAGTTGTCTCTTTTGTTTGATGTTGTTGTCATTCTTTACATGTGTATAAAAGAATAACTTTACATGTCTTTAATTTATCTAATTTTTAAATTTTTAATACTATTTGTTAGGAAAATCAAAGGAGGAAATACCGGAAAGATCTCATAACAATAAGGCATGAGACAGACACATACAAGGAATAGACACATACAAGGAATTAACATCATATTCAAACCAAAACATTAAGACATTGAACTTTTTGGTCTTCCTTCTTATATGTTACTCAACTTTCTCATATTTCTACTTAATATGGAACTTAGACTCACACGTGGATACCTAACAATCTTTACCTTAAAAATTATTTGGAAGAATTTTTATACTTATTAAAAATCTATTCAAACTAGTTTCATCTCTAATTAAGATTGCATTCATATTATATCCATTTTCCCATTGTTTTTATTAGTGTTTATTTTTTCTCAAAGTTGTTAAATGTCTTGAACCTTTCTTTCAATTTGAGTTCATCCATTTATTTATCTTTCCAAAACTTAGTTTCCTTTTCATCCCCAATTATCTTCTCTAAGTTTCTCATCACATACCTTAATTTCCTAGACTGCTCACTTTTCCTATATCTTTACACCAAAAGAGTTTATCCTAAGCATTTTATTCTTATCCCTTTGACTCAAATAATCATATTTATCTTGAAGTGCCTTATACCATATCCTATCCCTTTCTATTAACATTCTTCACCACCATTTTCCTAAAAAAGCTCTGTTAAAGTGCTCTAAAATTAATTTTCAAACCTCCTTCTTCCTTTAATTCATAATAGTATACCAAGTTATCCATATAATTTTCTTTCTTTATTCTACTTGAAGAATAGAAGAAGACATAAGAGAATCATGTCCTAAACTTTTTCTTAGTAAGTTAATTTTTGATAACGAAATTTTTTATTGTTTAGGATAAGTGTGAAGCATCGTAGCCATGCACCTCCTGCCTCCATTTTCTTTTTATTTCTTGTTCTCTCTCTACCAATCAAGCTCCTTCTTCTCTCTAGCTTTTCTCTCTCCATATCTCATCTATTCCAAAATCTGATCATACTCTACAATAGTTGAGGAACAAGGGATTATTTCTATCTTATCAAGATAATAATAATTTATCGATCACATCGAATAAATTAATTATATTAATCTTAAATTAATTTTAATAATACTTTTATGTATTAAAAAAATTATTTTATCAACTAAACTTATCACATCACTCACAAACTTTTATAAACTTTATCTTTTTTTCTCCCTGTCTTTCACTTAATCCAAATAACCAAACTTTTCAAACACTTTCATCTCAAGTCAACTCAAATCCAGTCTTTCAAACCCACTCTACCATCCAAACAAATCCTAAATAATGATGCAAAACTATCAATATAGTTTAAAAAAATATATCACTTGAAATGTGAAAAATATAAAAATATATAACATAATCATCCCTTCTAACAAATCTTGAGCACTTATTTTTTAAACAAGACGTAATATATGATACTCAAAGAAAATTCTTCTTTAAAAAACAATTGAATTATTTTTAAAAATATTAAGAAGTGTTCTTATAAGAAAAAGTTTAAATTTTTTCCTTTTAAAATAATTTTAAAAAGTACTACTGTTAAGTTATATAATCAATTATATTTAAATATAATCAAATTAATTATTATATTCTTCATATAAGCTATAAACTATTTTGAATCAATATATTTAATTATTATTAATCACAGTATTGTTTGTGAAAATATATATTTTATATTGTTTAATATAATTGATTATTTGCAAAACTTGTAAAATCATTTTTTATTACGATAATAGATTATTATTTGAGATAATTTATTATATAATTTATTATAAACTTAATATAATTGATTATAATGTTAAAAAAGATTAAAAAGTCAATTTTTCTATGTAAATTTGTTTAATATTATTTTAAAAATTGATGTATTATTTATCTTTTGATTTTGATTATAATGAGATAATGAACAATGAAGAGAGAAACTATTAACAAAAATATAGACATTATCAAAATTATTATCATATTAAACATTAAAGCATATTATAAAACTCAAAATTTAAAAATAACTATAAAGGAGTTATAGAAAGAAAAATAAAAGAAAAAGTTATAGAAAAATAAACAAGTTATAAAAAAATAAAAGTCTAACTTTTTTGGAATATGTTAACTTTAGTAACATTAAAAAAATACATTATAATATTTTAATTATAACACATCTTTACGTTTATTTCACTTTCGTATTTTTCCTATTTCCATCTTATTTGTTCGGTTTTCCTTTTAATCAAAGCTTTAATTTTATTCGATTGTCCTTTTTATTCAAAGTTTTAATTGGGTTATTAACACTTAGCAGTGTAATAAAAAATTGCTACACCTTAATACTTGTTTTGATTTAGAAGTTCGAAATTAACATACCAATCCCCATAATTTGTTCGAATGTTAGTTTTAACCATAAATATTATACACTTAAAAGATATCCATATTATTTGAATTTTTGAATATGTCATCTATTGGGAAAAAATATATATTTCCTTAAAAACTTGTTTATCTTTTTATTAAAACTTTACTTCCTGAATGTAAGTACAACTTTTTCGGTCTTATCTTATCTCCATCATTGAGAAGAAGACGTTTTAAGTTATGTAACACATTTTACAAACTGGTCAAATGAAGGTTCTGTCCTTTTTATTTTCACAGTAAAACAAACATAAGAGAGTGAAAATGAGAAAATAATCCTACTAGTACCTTTACTTATGATGAAATAATAGAAAACAAAGAAACTGTAGGTAACAGTGAATTTATTTGTGGTTATCTTTTAAAAATAAGTAGACCTACTTTTTTGTATTTGATTAATCTGTTCATTTGAAAAAAAAAAACTAATTTTGTGTTTTTTTTATAAAAATAGTATCTATTTATTAAATAAGTGATATTTTAAGCATTCTTTATTTTGTAAATATTTATTCTAAGTTTAAGCTCAAAATTTTTATATTCGTAACTTTTTTTCTTTAATTTGTTTGTAAAAAATTGCAAAAACAATTAATATTAACGAATTTTATATAGTTCAGTAATATTTTCAGAAAAAAAATTCACAAAATCTAAAAAGATTCTGATCATAATAATAATAAAACTCACCATATGCTTATGTAAAAACATAAATAATTATACTTTCATTTAATTTTCATAAAAATACAATATATATATATATATATATATATATAATAGTTTTATAAATATGAAATCGATATATATTTTTATGATCTATAAAAATATTTTTAATTTTATTTAATTAAAAAAATTATTTTTATTTATATTTTTCACCTATTTTTGTCACTCTGCCTGAGTACTTCTCCTTCGTTAATTTTCTTTTGTTTTTTCCAAACATGATATACATTTTCTTAAGTTTATTCCATCTAAAACCAAATGAACAGTATGCAAATAATTAATTAATTCCCACAAAAGTTTGGTACTTATAATATTGGCTTTTGGCCTATCACATCAGCAATCAGTGTGTCTGAGCTGTTCTTGTCATGTCACTCACAATGTATTGTTTTGACGTTTAGTTTTTCCCTCTATAAGCTTTTGGAAAAAGGAGGCTACATTAACCATTTTAAGTCAAATAATTATTACACTTAATTTTAGTTGATATCATTAATGCCTTTCATTACTTTCATATCTATATTTTTAAACTATATATATATATATATATGCTTTTGAATGTTCGGTTAGAGGTCTTTAGAACTCCGCGTTGTCTTGTAAATAGTAGATTACAATATTAAAACTTATCACATTAAATTGAATGCAAGCTTTTAATACTTTAGAAAATGCATACACCCTTCACATCTATCAAGTGATTAGATTTCTAAAAATTCAACTTAAGAATTAAGTTAATTTGTCTGAAGTTATTGAAAGAAGAATAATAGTTTTTCATCGAAATCACATTTAAAATAAGGTTCTTTTTATTCCTTTTTTACACGTGAATGGTTTCATGTATAAGGATTTGCATTGTATGTATAGTTTGATGCGGAAACATGAATTTATCTCTGTCTAGAATAACTGTGATATTTTTTTTATGTTTAGGATTTTCTGCGAGCAAATTTGAATTTTCTGTGTGAAATTAAAACTTGTTAGAATTTTGTTGGACTAGTTAGGTCTTCAAGTATAAAAGTTAGTTAAAATTTGATAATATCTTAAGGTAGAACATTTGGACATTGTAAATGTGATTTAGTCACAATGTATTTTATACAGGAATAATGTTTTGATGTTGTATTGTTGTATTTTGAAAATGTGAAGATATATTATTTTGATAGTTTTGGGATTTTAATTGTGATTTGGTATTGTAAAACTTCTTTGGAAATGTTGAATAGGTAAGTTACATTGTTGGTTGAAGGAGGATTTATAAAGATTGTTAATAAAAGTCAAAATTATGAGTTTTGGATCTTGAGAAACTGTGTTGATTTTTTCCTTATTTCCTTAAAATACGTTTTGTTTTGAAATATTTATGAGAATATGTGTATACTAGACTTTGATTGATTATATTGATATTTTAATCTTGTTTAGCATGTTAAATGTAAGTTTTTTTGAATTTGAAATTCTTTGAGAAATGAACTGGTTTGTGTTGTATAAACTATTTGTGTAAAATTTTTCATTTAAGTAAAAGTTAGATAGTAAAATACGCTAACTTTTAGCTCAAATTTTGTTTAATTGAGGAAAATTTTTACTAAAGAGAATTTTTTTTGTTTAAGTAAATTAAAACTTAAAAGTTTAAATAAGTATTAAATGCATATGATTGTTGTATATATGTTTGTATAGAAAATATTGAAATATAATGTTTTAATTTATTTGTTAAATTTTATTACATTAATTTTGTTATATACACATACAAAAACATATATAAAGATAAACACACTCGTATACAGACAAACACACAAATAAATTTGGGTGAATTGATAATTGATTATGTGCTATAGCTATTTTTTTCTCTTATGAGGTAATATCATGTATTGTGTAGTAAATTTACTGAATTTGGCGATGATTAATTATACTATTTATTAGACTCACATAGAAAGGTTTCAGACATTGAAAATTGAAGAGAAAGTTAATAGAAGTTTTTATGGCTTTAACATGTTAAAATACTACAAGAAAAAATAATTATTTAGAGACTAATTTTTAGCTACCAAATAAAATGGTTGTTAATTATGATTAAAATAACTACCAAATTAAGTTGTTAAATAACTATAAAATAGAACTAATGATTGAATTTAGTAACCAAATAAGTTAACATAATTGGTATCTAACATTAGCAGCTATCAAGGTTTTAGTGACCTACACCATTAGATTCTAAATTAGTCACTAACTTAATTAGATACAAATAGGTCACTAAAAATTAGGTAATATTAGATATCAATTATCTTGACTTAATTGGTCACTAAATTCATATTTTGTAGTTATTCAACAACGAAAATTTAATTTGGTGACTATTTTGATCACAATTAACAATCATTTCATCTGACAACTAAAAATTGATTTATAAATAGTTTTTTTCTTGTAGTAAGAATTGGATATTACAAGTTATATGAATTTATAATATAATAATTGTCTTAAAATATAATTTTTATGATAAATATTTTAATTGATAAATAAATATATATTATATTTTTTAGTTATTGATTTTAAGAATACTCGTTTTAAAAATGGTTTAAAATTCAATATAAAAATATTGATAATGCTATAAAATATAATAAAAAAAGACTGATACTAAAATTTAATAATTATATAAATGATTTTTTATACTTGTATTAATAAAAAAGATTCGATAGTTGTAGATATTTTTTTATGTACGTATAAGTCGTTACCTTTATTTTAAGGTATTAAAAGAATTTTTTTTAAAACGTACAGAGACCTTTATCATGTTATTGTGCATTTTTTAGTATAAATTTGTAACCCAATCTTAATTATATTTTTTTATCCTTTTAAGAAATTATTTTGAGAAAATATCATTTTTTCATCTTTTAACCTTTTCAATTATAAATTCATTCTCTAATTAATTTCTGCTCCTAAATAATTATTGAAGTTATCAAATTAAAATAACATTTTCATGAACGTTGTCAAGTATAACTTACGGGGATCTTCACAGTCACAAGAATTTAAGGTAATAAACTTTTTACACTTGCATATTTATTACAAGTTTACACACGTAACTGTTGCTGTCAAAAAAGGAAAACAAAAGTATAGAGGCATTAAGTAACGAGACTTACTACTTTTGGTCACGAATGGCACACCAAAGATATTGGACTAGTGAGGTAATTTGTTTTAAGAAAATAAATGATAAATATTATTATATAATATATAGATTTATAGGTATTTTTTTATATCAATATATGAGTATGTTAGTTGATAGTAGGATAAATATATAAATTTAAGATGAAAAAATTAAAATAATTTATTTAATAGTGAATTTGGAAAATGCAAACGCTAATATAAATTCTTTGATATATTATGAGACCATCTAACATTAACCGATGTGAGTATATTATATAATGTATACATTTTTGTTTATATTTTATTTTCAATTATATTCAATCTAACTCAATTTAATTTGGACTTAATTTAATTCCGTTTGTTTTAGTTTAGCTTTGACATAGTCTGATTTAAACTCAGTATTAGAGTAGGTTCAACAAATATTGCATGAGCCAACCTTACTTAATTTGACTTAAGTCCAAGTCAACTTGATTTAATTTTTGTATAGCTAAGATTAGTTTATACTCTAAAGCTAAATTGGTTATAAAGAGATATACTCAAATATATAGAATTGACTTAGGAGATTTTTTTTTTCTATAGCAAAGATGAACACAATTCGATTTGTTCTTGCTTTAGCAACTCATTTAGGATGGAACTTACATAAATTGAAATTGGATGTAAAAAATATTTTTTATCTTGGGAATTTAGAAAAAAGAAGTACAAATGTAGATTTTGCCTAGATTTGAAGATCATAATGAAGAAAAAAATATTTTTTTTCTTAAAGAATGCCTTATATGGACTTAAAATATGATAATTAGAGGATATAAAGAAGTAGAGACCTTAGGAAACTTAAGTATTTTCTTAGAATAGATGTCACTTATTTAAAATAAATAAATATTTTCATCTCTTAAAGAAAATATGTTCTTAATCTCCTTAAAGAAATAGGTAAGTTGTTATGTAGATCCTGAAGAAAACTCATTTGTTTATCACACACGAGACTAGACATTGCTTGTGTAGTTAATGTGTTAATCCATTTGTGCATAATCCAAGAAAAAGACATATATAAATAGTTAAAAGAATTCGTCAATAGTTGAAGTAAGGAAAAAGACTACTATTAATAAAAAAGACACATTGACTCTAAAAATATATACTGATGGAGATTATATAGGTTTCATTACTGACAAAAATGTACCTTTAGGTAATATAAATTTCTTAGAAAAAGTTTGATCACATGAAAAAGTGAAGAATAAGATAGAGTTGAATAAGATAGAGTATCTCTCGTTCAACTGTAGAAGTTGAATTTCTAGCCTTTGCTCAAGGTGTGTGTGAAGAACTTTGGATAACGATTGGATAAAGATCACATTAGACGACCTTTCAATAAATGTTGACATCCATTTACAGTTGTATTATAATAATGAGTCAACTATGAGCATTGTTTGGTACAACATGAGAGGACCAAACACATTGAAATTTACATACACTTAATCAAAGATAATCTTCATAGAGGTTTGGTAGTCATAACTCAGGTTCCTAAAGAGCTTCAGTTAGCACACATCTTCATTAAGGGACTCCAAGATCTTGTAGGCAAGTTGGAAATAATTGATATTTATTTACATCTTGAGAGGAGTGTTGTAAATAGGAGATTATTAGAATAAAAATATTTTAATATCTCTATTTATTGGAAAAAATATCCTTAAAGTCTACTCATTCATTTCAAATCTCAAGGCTCATTTGACCTTTATCCTCTATTAATAAGGTTTAATCTTAATCATTTCTCTGATCCTTCTAATGTAGTGACTTCACTGTAAATAATTATGACTATCAAATTGGTAAGGATCCACCACATTTGGAAGATCATTATAACCCACAGAAATAAATTGTGTTGCTACCTATGAGGAAAAAAACACAAACTTTCAACCCAATCTCTTATGAGGTCTTTGACAATGAAGGGTGGCAATGATGACAACAAAAATAGAGTCCCCAAAATCAAGAGCCTTGAAACCACCTTGGAAAATGAAGACAGATAAAATAAATATTTTATTTATTACTATTTTATTATGATAGTTACATTCTCAACTCCTATATTTGTAACCATCACATTCTCTTAAAAAAGGAAATAAAAATAATTTGAAATGAATGAGTAGATTCTATGGATATTTTTTCTAATAACTACATGGATATTAGAATATATTTATTCTAATAACTTCTTATTTACAACATTAACAATGGTCCAACTCAACTCAACTTGACTTAAGTTCGTCCATGTCCAACATAGGACCAATCCAGCCCAACATTACCATATGTGGGTTTTACTTAGTCGGATCTATCTCAACTCAACCTAAGATGGCTTGAACTAGATCTGGGTCTGACTTAACTCAACAAAATGTGGGTCTGAGCTAAGTCGGCTTTAACTGAGCCCAACCCAACCAACTTGATATGATCTTGACCCAACTTAACTTTACTTAGGCTTGACCCGTCCATACCCACACCAACCTGGCCCTGACCCAGGCTCATCTTGACTTATCCTTATCTAGATCGAGCCCATCTCAGCCCAACCTTATTTTGCTTGAAATGTACTTGTCCCAACGTAGTTCAGCCTAACTTAAGCCCGACTAGACTTGAGTTTGACCCAACTCACCCTAACCTAGACTTAAATTGTCTCGGTCTGAATTGAATTCGGTCTAACTTAGATTCGACATGATGTGGGTTCAACTTAGCATGGTCATGACCTCGTCTAACTTGACATGAGCTTGACCACCCTTCTAAATTGACTTGAGTTTGGATTTGAATTGATAAATATTTTTTGTGTGCATAAATTTTTTTAAAGTAATTTTTTTACAATTTTATTTTAAATAAGAATTTTTACTTTAAAAAATACTCCTAGGTTAACACTAAACTCATGAAATTTTCTGGACATTTTGACTCTATAATTTTTTATGTTAATTTTGTTTTACATAGGTGGGTTAAGATTAAACCTAAAAACTAAGCTAAATTGACATATTTAAATATTACTAAATTGTTTTTTTATAAGTAATGACTCTCAAGACATTACTAAAGATATTTTGTTTGAGTGGGCAAGATCATTTCTTAAGCTTCAGAAATGAATTACAATATCTTTACAACAGCTATAAAGTGTGATTAGGTTTTAGAATGCATTTAAGAAGTTTAAAACTATTTTTTTTATTTTTACCTGTTATGTTTTAATTATATACATTGCAAATTTATTCTCATAAACTATAGTTTAAATTGCATTAGTCCGATGGTTTTTCTTATTTACAAGTTGGTTTACTTGAAAAGAGACTTGATATTTGAAAAAGAAAAATCCTAATTGATATATAAGGTATTTGTTTACCTTTGTTGCAAATCCAATATAAGAAAGATTCATTTTTAGCTACATATTCATCTTCCAACTAACTTAAAAGCCTTTCTAAAATCAATATAGGAAGTGTTGATTGTAGCATTTATCCATTAACATTATTAACATTAAGGTCATCATATACACGTGTTCTTTGAAAATGGAAAAAAAAAAAAAATTACCTTGATCTTGTATTTCTTTGTCCTTAATTACTTATTTTGACGCATACAAGCACTAGAAATATTTTATAAAAATCAAAGACGTAACACATGTTGTCCTATATTATCATTAAAATAGTAAGAACAATAACAATAAAAAATTCTCTTAGACTTGTGTTTTTCTTATATCCTTCTACTTTGATTATGTACTTTTGTTTGGTAGGGAAAAGAAGAACCTCTCTGGTGTGCCTGCCACTATCAATTATAGTAAATCCTAATAGTTTGGTTGAAATTATATGCTAAACAAGAAACTATCCATGGAGGTCCCATGTCTGCCATTAAATCAAATCAAATGTGTTAAGCTAGCTTTTGCATATTTAATAAGTCAAATACCAAACAACTTTGTTGCGTAAGAAAGACAAAACTGAAGAATTTACTGATGAAATGTAAGTGGTTCAATATTATCTTTAATCACTTTTTAAGCCAACCAATCAACCTTTACAGTAAGAATCCGAGGGGATAATGTTTAACTTTTGATTCACAAATTGATCACTCACCACAAGTGGAACAATATCATCCACGATCCTTGTTAGGTTCCAATACAAATAATTAGCATATTGTAATAGTGAAAATTTTAATGAACTCCAGCTGCAAAAAAATTAATTGTAATTATTGCACAAAAGAAAAGGGAAAATTTAAAAATAAAAAGAAGTTGTTTGCTTTATTAGGTAAATTATTATTCTGCTTTGCTGTCAAACAATGGAAATAAAGGTGAATTAAGCTTCCTAAACAACTTATTAGTCAATAAAAGTTTTTTTTATTAATTTATTGTGAGAACAGTAACTAGCACTATCTATTGACTAAAACTTGGAAAAGACATAAGATGTCATTTTAAAGAGATAAGCAAATCGATTTGTGGGAAAGAGAGAAAAAATTCGCATAAATATCAAAACAGTGGATTCGAGAAAAAAATAACAGTAGCTAAAGGAATTTTTGTTAATAAACTAATAAATTATTTGGTATATGTTACTATATTGAAAATCCATTCTATAGCTCCATTTGTGTTTTCTTATATCATGAATCACACTCAAAACAGAAAATGGAAAGGAGCAATCACAACCTACATAAAGCTTTTTTTTTTTTTTTCAAATGTAAATTACTAAATTTACAATATAAGTATAATGTGTTTATCAATACGAAAGTTTAACTATTCAATTGACATAAAAATGAATTGTTGAAAGTGGTCCAATCAATCTTAGTATTTTAAAAAATAATATTTGAAGCAGGAAAAATAGGATAAGGAAGAGAAATACGTGCAAAATAAAGATAAGGGTGTTGAGTAAAAACAAACGAGAAACAAATAAAAAAGGAAAAAAATAACAGAATTCCTTAGTTACTTTTTATTTTATTTCTTATTTTTTCACATTTCTCTTGAATGAAATACTTTTATCTCTTAAGTATTTCTCTTTACTTTTTCTTAGTTTCATTCATTTTCATTCTTTCATAGTTATTTCCCAAACCAACCCTAATTGCGGAAAATAGATATAGTGTTGTTTGATGAAAGAGCTCTTCTTTTGCATGCAAATTCTGTCACTTCTCAAAATCCATAAATTATATATAAGCTATTCACATAAATTTAAAATTGCTGTCATCATCATTCTTAGCACAAACCATGACCTGATCATTATCTCCATCATTATTTTTTTTTTTTCATTTCAAATGAACACATGTTGATTGTGTTATAATGTCATCGTATAAAAACTCTTTAGTTAACTATTTATTCATATCCCTTTTGATAATAAATTGAGATTACATCAGATCAGATTGATGACAAGTGTGTGAAATCAATTAGTTTAGAAGACCTTCAATCACCAGATTGTGTTAGAAACTTATAGAATTGAGTCAAAACAATGACCAACAAACAATTAACTATGAAAAAGGTAGGCTCACATAACAATTTTTATTCAGTGATTAATGCATCTGCTATACTCTACCACATCACCATTAATTATTTTATATACTTTTGAGGCTCTTTTCAACTTTTTTGTATTGATAGTTTTTGCAAAGCAACATATAATGTCTCGAAATATTAGTGCATGGCCACTTCAAAGCTTGTTCACTTACACATTATGCACTCAAAGCCATTAAATAAATCAATATTATGTGCATCGTCAAATAATATATATAATAGAATAAAAGGATAAATTGGAAGGAATCACCTTTCCATTAGTGATGACCATTATAATAATGGAAGCGACTATGTTGACAATAGCACAAGCAGCCAAAAGCAAGAATCTGAGAGCTAACCATTGTTCCATTTTTCATCAATATCCAATCTGATTGAAACATTTTTAAGTGACTGCATGATTGAATTGATGATTTAGCAAATGCTCGATTCGATTCTATCTCGATTAGTAGTTCATCTCCTTGCATGTTTGCCACTTGTCATGTGTAACCAAGTTTGGAGTTGTAGATGGCGTTGACCCTGATCTTCATCACCATATTGTGCAATCAATCATTAGAAGTTAGAAAAATAAAAATAATATAAACATCTTTCAATTCTTTGATCTTTTTATATATCAGATAAAAGAAGACATGAAACATTTTTTAAGACATTAAGAAATCCTTTTTATTTAAATTTTTTTTATGGAATCTTAAAATTATTAATAAAATATCAAAAGATAGTAAAATGTTACAAAAAAAAAAAGTTCCCTCAAGCTAAGCTCCATAAATTTGTTATTTAACATAAATAAGTATAAATATAAAAAATATAGGTTAAATGTTAATATTGAAATGTTGCATTGCAGCATCAAGTAATAGAGTCTTCAAAATGGCTTAGATTTTGTTTTAATCCGCTTACTTAATGCTTAAAATAGTTCTACAAGGTGAAAAGACTTAAAAAGATCGTGTAGGTTACAATTGGCTTATACATATTAAATTTTAATAATTTGATTAACTCTTTTAATATGATGACGAGATCCATTTGAAAATACTTAAAATGGGATTAAGTTTGACGTGAGAATTAAATTGGAAATATTTTGGTAGAGATATTTATTACTAAGTTTTAAGTTAAAAACATTTTAATCAAGATTGGAGTGGAAATATTTTGGTCAATACCTATACTTTGGTTGAGAATGAGTTGAAGATATGTTGGTCCAAACCAAATTGAAAACATTCTAGTTGAAATCAAGTAGGAAAAATATTAGTATAAACTAATTAAAAGATTAGTTGAAGTTGAATTGCAAATAATTTTGTTTAGGTCGAGTTGAAACTTAGTTGAAGATAATTTTAGTAAAATATAAGTAGTAGTATTTTGGTTGAGGTAAAGTTCAATATATTTTTGTCCAATAGTAATTTGAAAATATTTTGATTGAAATCAAGTTGAAAATACTCTTGTTGAAACTTAGATGAAAATATTTAAATCACGCTCGAATTTAATATATTCTTGGTAAGAGTAAGTTGTTTGTCCAAAATTAAATATAAAATACTTTAATCAAAATTGAGATGCAAATACTCTAGCTGGAGATGATTTAAAGACTTTTTAATTGAGCTAAAGATGTCTTAGTTAATGTTAAGATGAAGATGCTATAATTGAATTAGAGACCAGAGATGTAAAATTGAAATTGAGTAAAAAATAACCTAATTAAAACTCAAATCAAAGATATATTTATTGAGACCGAATAAAAAAATTGTTTTGATTGAAATTAACTCAAATGATTTAGATGAGGATGAGTCGAAGATGTCTTGACTAAGGTTAAGACAAAGATGTCTATGTAAAGTTAAAGATTCTTTATTAAAACATGAATCAATGTTTACAAATTTGATGCACAGTCAAAGATATCTTGAAAAAGGTTAGGTCGAAGATGTTTGTTTTAGTTTAAACTGAGTTGAAAATTCCATAATTGATATAAATAATATGTCTAAAATGAGTATATATTTTTTCCTTAAGAACAAGATGAAGATCCCTTACCAATATGGAGAAAAAAATGTTTGCTAATGTTGAGTTGAAAATACTTTAAGATCCCAAATTATATACACTAGAAAGCCTTGTGCCATTAGTAACTAATCCTAGAACATAAGAATAAATAAACGCACATAAAAAATAGGTTATTTTATTAGGTCCAAAATATAATGTCTATTAGTTTATTTTATTTTATTTTGAAACTCAATAACTTAATACTTAATATAACTATAATTAAGTTAATAAAAATTAACTCAACAAAAGCAAGTTAATATTTGGTTTAATTTTAGTTGATATGGCTCCAAGTCAACTTTTACCTATTTATGCTCTTATTTTTAGTATCTATACAAAAGTCGTGAATAATTTTATTAATATACTACTATCGTATCATTATATGTCTACAATTCTAAGATGTCATTTAAACATTGTATCAATATCACGTCCACCTTAATTTCAAAAACAAATTTCTCCATACCATATTTTGAAAATCTTTTCATAAAAATTTATGCACATATTTTCGCTTTCCATAAAGAATAAGATTACTTCTATTTACCACCTAGGGTATGAGTTGTGAACCAAACAAAAACAAACATTGAAGTCTAGATAAGAAAAATGAAACTCCTCACTATTTTTCATTTCCTCTATTGAATCCAAAAGAAAATAGATTTCACACATAAAGCATTAAAAGTATGAATCACAAAAAAATAAATACATATAATTATTTTCTTGCAATATTCACAAAGTTAATGTAATGAAGCATAAAAAAGGACTTCATATAAATCTACATATATATATTTTTCATCTAACAAAGCTATCATCACCACTTTGTATACTTCAACACTTCGAAAATTTTGTGTTCAAATATATGAATCAACAATAATAGCTTTATTAGAGAAGAATAAGTGTAATTCAAGTTGGATTATAATAAAAGAAATGCATAAAGATAAGTGTAATTAAAGTTGTATTATATTAAAAGAAATGCATAAAAATAAGTGTAATTCAAGTTGGATTATAATAAAAGAAATGCGTAAAAAGAAAAGGAACGTGAGTTAATTTATATGTATTTAACTTTTATAGATCAAACAAAAATAAAGAATAAAAAAGTTAAATTTCTCTTATTTGCAATATAATCGAAAAGGAAACAAGTTAACATTTCGTGCCATCCTAAGCAATAAGCAAGTAATTGACATGGCTTGAAACTTTTGAACACGTTGTTTGGAACCTTACGAAGAAAACACACATACCTTATACCACGATACATTATTTATAATACAGCAAAGAGAAATTTGTCTGTTCTGTAATTTCTTATTTTTATTATAATCATTTTATATGATTGTTATCATTAGAGAGAATAACTGAGAATCCTTTGCAAAGAAAAAAATACGTTGAGAGCATATATATGAACACTTTAAGATTGATACAAAATATAAGAAAAAATTATTATGATTATTATATTTATGGTCATGGTTAGAATTAAACAAAGAAAAAATTATTATTGTTTTTAGAGAAAAAATGGTATTTTGACAGGATATGATCATTATTTGTTTAAATATTGATGTGGAAATATAAGGAAAATTAATGTAGGAAAATTTTTTTAATTGTTGTAATCATTATATTTGATTTTGTTGTAATTATTTCATGGTAAATAAAAGTGTGTTGTAAACAAATTATTGCTACTTATTTTATTTGAATACTCTGTTGATTGTATTTTATTATTGTTATTGTTAATATAAAATTATTTTTGCTGTTAGTGCTAATTTATTGTTGCTGTTAATGTAAATTTATTGTTATTATGGTCAATATATTAAATTGTCATGGTTAATATATATTATTATATATAGAATTTTAGAAGTTTGATATTTTAAGTATGAAAATTTTATTACTAAAGAAAATTCATAATTTTTATGTGAGAGGAGCGTATGTTCTATGTGACTATGATGAGAACGGAGTGAGACGGGCGTAGATCTAACTATTTCATCTTTATACTTTAAGTCTTTTTTGAATATTAATTAAATAATTTTATATAAAAATAAAAATTAAATAAAATTTAATAGCAAAAAGCTACATTAAAGTAGGCTTAAAATTCACTTTTTATTATTATATCAAGGTCTACCCTAGCAAGGTTGTTTGGTCTATCGGACCACTCGCTATCAGGCCATTATCGGACCATCCTTATATAACTCGAGTTGAGGAGTCTCGACATGAAGGGGGTGTATTGGAGATCCCACATTGATTAGAGATAAGGTCTTTCAATAGTTTATAAAGTGGGTGTAAACCTCACCTTGCAAATTGGTTTTATAAGATTAAGTTAGGCTTAAAGTCCATTTCTTAAAAATTATCACAATTATTGTTATAATGTCTTTTTCAATGTCATTTAATAGTTTTCAGAGGATATAGATACAAGGCTCAAAACTAATATCAATTCTGTGATTTTGTCTTTATGACATAATCAAATTATCATCAATCCTTATTTTTTTGTTTTATGACAGTATCAGCTTGTAATATTTTCCTTTATTTTCTTTCTTTAGCTATACTTAGAATGGGTACACCATTTGTATATATTCAGTTCTTTGTCTTTGATCAACAAATGAAAAAACAGAATATTTTCATTCTCATATCCTTTGTTCATTTTTGTTCATTTTTTTATTTTCATAATATGGTATCAGAGCTCTAATTTGAGAGCTCTGGTGGCTACATTTATCATGGCCAAAATTATTGATCCCTCACAATATCTTAGTTCATCTTATCATGTTAGTTCTTAGCAACATATGATTTGTTCTCTCAGTACACAGGAAAAGAGACAAATCTTTGGTGATCAGTCAAAGGCAATGAATGATACTAACAAAAGTAGTTATGGAAGACGATATACTTCTAAAGTCTGCAGTCATTGTGGAAAGACAGGACATGTGATTGATACATGCTATAGAAAACATGGTTTTCCACCTCAGTTCAAGTTTAGAAATCATAAAGCAGACTGTAATAATAATCGACAGAATCATGAAGATTCAAGGTCAGAGGTACATTCTCAGCATATTGGTTTTACTCCTGAGCATTATCAAACATTGTTAGTCCTTCTACAACAGTCTAAATCCAGTGACAATGTCTCTAATCAAATCTCCGGTATTCCTTCCAACACAACACACTAGTAATAAATTTCTCTCTTCTTTTAGTTCTTGAATTATTGATAGTGGTGCTACTAATCATATTTGTTCGGCCTTGAGTCATTTCACTTCATATCATCAAATTCATCCTATCTCTTTCAAATTACCAAATGGAAATCAACTTATTGCAAATTATTCTAGAAGTGTTTTTATCAATCAAGATCATGTCTTAGATAATGTTTTGTATATTCTTAACTTCACTTTTAATCTTCTTTCAGTAACAAAGTTAATTGATAATTTGTCTTGTGTGATTGTTTTTTATTCTAATGTTTGTCACATTAAGGATAAAAGCTCCTTGAAAATGATTGGATCAGCTGAGATGCAAGGTAGACTTTATATACTCAGGGTCCCTTCTTATCAAAACCTTCAAATTAAACCTGTCAAATCTTCACATATCACCAGTATTGTCAATTTTACTGCTAGTGATCTCGAAATCCTTTGGCATTTTTGGTTAGGGCATGTTTCAAACAAATCTTTAGATGTTATCAAAAATAAATTTCCTTTTGTTAAATATAACAAATCTTTTATTTGTGATATTTGTCATCTTGCAAAGCAAAAAAGACTTCCCTTTCCTCTTAGTGCATCTAAATCTAAAAAATGTTTTGATTTGATTCATGTTGATGTGTGGGGACTATACTCATTATCATCAATTCATGGTCATAAATATTTTTTGACCATAGTTGATGATTATTCAAGGTACACATGTGTTTTTCCTTTAAAACAAAAATCTGAAGTTGTTAATATTTTAGAAGATTTTGTTGTTTTTATTCAAATACAAATTGAGACAACAATAAAAGTAATAAGAAGTGATAATGGGACTGGATTTTTCATGACTAATTTTTTTAGCAATAAACGGATAATACATCAAACTTCATGTGTCAATACTCCACAACAAAATAGTATAGTTGAAAGAAAATATGGTCATTTATTAAATGTAGCAAGAGCTCTCATGATACAATCTCATTTACCTAAAATTTATTGGTCATATTCTGTGATACATGCTGCACATATTATAAACATGCTTCCCACACTAGTTTTAAATGATTTTTCTCCTCATGAAATGCTTTATAAAACTCCACAAGATTTTAATCAATTAAAGGTGTTTGGGTCTTTATGCTATGCTAGCACTCTGTCAACAAATAGAAGTAAATTTGATCCAAGGGCATCAAAATGTGTTTTTATTTGTTTTAAGAATGGGACAAAACGATATATTTTGTTGAATATTCAATCAAGAGAAATTTTTGTGTCTAGGGATGTTGTCTTTTGTGAACATATTTTTTCATATCAAAGGGTTGAAGATACTAGCAATGAAACTGACAGTCCAAACATTCATAATCAAAATGTTTTTATAGAAGATCAACCTATTTTGAGTTAGCCATCACAAGTCATTTTTCCACCCTCTGATAATATTGAAAATAATGTTAATAATGACCATGAAGAAGTTTGTTCCCATAGAGACCAAAACCTCAATGAAAATTATGAAACAACATAGTTAATTCGAATGAGTACCAGAACAAAAAGACTACCTGAGTATCTAAAGGATTATCATTGTAATCTCAATGTTTCCAATCCATCTTCTAGAGTTAAATATCCTCTGATTCTATTTTGTCTTATAATAAATTGTCATCTTCTTATAAATCTTTTGTTATGCCTATTTCTTCACATGTTGAGTCAAACACTTATTCTGAAGCTGTGAAATATGACTGTTGGAGAAAGGCTATACAGTGTGAGATATTTGCTTTGGAGTCAAATCAAACATGGGAGACTGTTCTTCTTCCTAAAAATAAAACTGTCATAGGTTGCAAATGGGTATTCAAAATAAAGTATAATGTTGATGGGATTGTTGAAAGATATAAGGCAAGATTAGTAGTGAAGGGATACAGACAAACAGAGTACACTGATTACCTTGAAACTTTTTCTCCAATAGCAAAGATAACCACAATAAGGTTGCTTCTTTCTCTAGCTTCTATATATAACTGAGAGTTGAAACAATTAGACATAAATAATGTCTTCTTACATGGAGAGTTGAAAGAAGATGTATACATGGTTGCTCCTCCTGGATTGACTTCTATTCAACCAGGACAAGTTTGTAAATTAAAAAAGGATTTATATGGCCTTAAGCAAGCTGACAGGGAGTGATTTGCTAAACTGTCATCTTTTTTTTATTTCTACAGGATATACTCAATCTATGAATGATTACTCTTTATTTATTAATTCTTTTGAAGGATCTTTTACAACATTATTGGTGTATATGGATGATATAATTTTGGCAGAAAATGATAAAAAAGAGATTGAGCGAGTCAAAAAAGCTTTGAATAAGACTTTCAAGATCAAGGATCTTGGTGATTTAAGATATTTTCTTGGTTTTGAAGTAGCTAGAAGTAAGAAAGGAATAATGATGAATCAAAAGAAATATGCATTGGAATTGTTAACAGATGCAGATCTTTTGGCCTGCAAACCTACAGTCACTCCTATGGATAATCTTGTTAAATTGTCTTCTACTCGATGTGTGTCTTTCAGTGATGTTCATTCCTATAGAAGGTTGATTGAAAGACTTATGTATCTCAGTAATATCTGACCTGACATAACATTTTCTGTTCACTAACTTTCTCAGTTTCTTAATAAGCATACAATTGCTCATTATAATGCAGCAATTAGAATTCTCAAGTATATTAAAGGAGATCCAAGTCTTGGCTTATTTTTCTCTTCCAGTAGTTTTATCCATCTAAAAGCCTTTTATGATAGTGATTGGGGCAATTGTAGTGATTTAAGACAATCAGTGACTGGTTTTGGTGTGTATCTTGAAAATTCCCTTATATCTTGGAAATCAAATAAACAAGGAACAATATCAAAGAGTTCTAGTGAAGCTGAATACAGGGCAATGACTTCTATTACATGTGAAATTCAATGGCTAGTATATCTTCTTCAAGATTTGCAAGTTCCTTTTGAGCAATCATCTCTTTTATATTGCGACAATGACTCAACAAGATACATTGCAACAAATCCAGTGTTTCATGAGCGTACAAAACATATAGAAATAGATTGTCACATTGTTAGAAAAAAATTGAAGAAGGGTCTCATCCATTTGCTTCCCACTTCCACCACAGAGCAACTAGCAGACATTTATACCAAAGCCTTAAGTCCTCAGTCTTTCAAGAATATTTGTTCCAAGCTGGGTCTCATCAATATTTGCTCCCCAACTTGCGAGGGGTTTCAGAGAATATGGATACAAGGCTCATAAAAGGAGATTAATATCAATTCTGTGATTTTGTCTTTATGACATAATCAAATTCTCATAAGGAAAGAAATATTAATTATTTGATTTTGTCTTTATGACAAGAATCAAATTATCATCAATCGTTATTTTTTGTTTTATGACAGTACCATGTTGTAATATTTTTCTATATTTTCTTTCTTTACCTATACTTAGAGTGGGTACATCATTTATATATATTCAACTCTTTGTCTTTGATCAACAAATGAAAAAACAGAATATTTTCATTCTCATATCCTTTGTTCATTTCTTTATTTTCATAATAATAGTTAATTTAATTATATTTTAAGAGGTTATTATTTTTAACAAAATTAAAATATGAGATAAAAGTTTATATATATATATATATATATATATATATATATATATATATATATATATATATATATATATATATATATATTTATAATGGTCCTTTCAAAATAATTGAAGTTACTGTATTAGGAAAAAAAATGTTAAAGTTGATAGTCATGTCTATCTAATAGTAACGGAATTAGATGTTTTAGAATAAACTATTATGATAACTATAGAGAATATGTTTGGAAAAGTTGGTGCGTCTATATGTTTAAATTGATATTTTCATTTTTATTATGTACAAGAGACCGAAAACATAGGGAAGTGGAAACAAATATAATGTAAATTAATCTAATATTAAATGTATACAGATATTAGCTTTACAAATTCATCAATATATTTTATTTTATTTTATTTTGTATTAAAATATGTTGATTTAATTTTGTAGTTGTTAGGTATTCAAGTGTGAGTCTAAATCCCACATTGGGTAGGAATGAGAAAGTTGAGCAATATATAAGAAAGAAGACCCACAAACCTAATGTCTTAAGGTTTTGGGTTGAAGGTGGTGTCATTTTCTTATATGGGTTGGCTCTTGTCTCATTCTTGTGAGATCTCCCCAAGGTTTTCCCCTCTGATTCTCCCAGCAAGTGGGTATCAGAGGTGATGGTTTGCAGCTTGGACGAGTACAGTTTGACCCTGTATCGAAAGTCTTCCTGATAGAGGTTTCAGGCAAGTGTGTCCCGTATAAGTGTGTGAACGGCAGTACAAGTGAGGGGTCATGAGTAATGTACTCGGGTTCGGGTTTGAGAATGCTTCCGCTCGAGGGGGAGTGTATCAATGTGGAGAAGGGACTCTCACTTGAGAGAGAGATTGTTAGGTATTCAAGTGTGAGTCTAAGTCCGACATTGGATACAAATGAGAAAGTTGAGCAACATATAAGAAAGAAGATCCAAAAACCTAATGTCTTAAGGTTTTGGGTTGAAGGTAATGTCATTCCCTTATATGTGTATCAATGTGGAGGAGGGACTCTCACTTGAGGGAGAGATTGTTAAAGTATTCAAGTGTGAGTCTAAGTCCCGCATTTGATAGAAATGAAAAAGTTTGGTGTCATTCCCTTATATGTGGTGTGGCTCAGTTCTCATTCTTGTATATCTCTCCAGTTTTCTCCCTCAGATTATCCAACAGTAGTGAATAGTTGAGATAAATAAGTTATGTTATAATTAATAATACAAGATTATTTCATACTAAATAATATATATTCAGTTGAATTTCCCTCCGCCTACAATTTCACTATCTTCATTTTATTATATTATTATTCTTATCATTATTTTGTATATGACAGTATAAAAATATAAAAAAAAATTATTTACGACCAAAGAAAATAATAAATATTAACATTAAAAAATAAAAAAAAATATATATATATATATATATATATATATATATATATTTTAAATAATAAGAAAAGATTAGATAGGATAAGTCAAAAATATTCCACCATTCAATGATAATTATTGAAAAAATTGAATGAGATTAGAGATACTTCACTAAGCAAATATAGGCCAAATAAATAAATGAGTTTATCAACAACTCAATGATCAAATATAATTATAAGATTAACAAATAAATAAAAAATACAAGGTTAGCGACACCTTAAAGAACAAATAATTATAAAATTAATAAATAAATAAATAAGATAGGGCTAGAGATATCTCATTGAGCAAATAATTATAAGGTTAACAAATAAATAAATATAATGAAATTAAGGATACTTCACTAGGTAAAGATAATTGTAATATTAATAAATAATTAAATAGAATGAGGTTAACGACACTTAAAGTAAAGAAAGTTATAAAATAAATAAATAAGTTGTTATATGTCTCCTTCTCTCATTTTTGATAATTGTAGGTGATACATTAGAATGAGACTAAGAGTGGTTTTCTGAGTTTTCTATAACTCCTCTTTACTTCTCATTCTCCTACTCTCTTTTTCAGTTTCCTACCTTATTCCTTACTCTATGTTAATTTTACTTGTTTCACCTTTCCCTCTTCTCATCACATGTATTTATACTAAAAAAATATTTTACTTTTCGTTTCTTTTAAATTTTAGTAATGATTAGAAGTTGAGATCTTTAAACTTATGTTTATCTCTTGTGATACAAAGAGATAAGCTAATCCTTTTTTTTAATTTCTATTAGTTAAATAGTTGATCATAGAATATTTCAAAAAAATGAAAAGTATTTAAATTATTCAAAAATAAAATAATTTAGTACATTATACAAATCTTTCCAGATTGAATTTTCTTTTGAAATTATCCATTTATTTAGGAGCGATAGTCAGAGTTAAGATTAACTCTATTCTCTATTATTTGATATAAACTCTCCCATAATTTAAAAATAAATATAGAATCTCTAAATGATACTTCATATAATCTTATAATTTATTTTGTGTACAATTCACTAAATTTTTTCAATGAGTACTTAATGTTAATTGGTAAGAAGTAAGTTAACTTTCTTAGCTTATCCATGATAATCTATATGAAATCAATTTTTTGAATTGTTCATGGTAAGCCTATTATAAAATTTATTGCTAAACTAACCTATTTACACTCAGTTATATTTATGAATTATAGCATTTCTGTCCTGTTGGCTTATAGTGTTCTATCTTAGTTTTTTAACAAACTGAACATGTTGTTACATATTGTGCTACTTTCTTCTTTATCTTGGGTCACCAAAATATTTTCTTAAGATTTTGATACATTTTTGTTACACTTAGATCTATGTCCTATTTGTTCTTATGTGTCTCTTGTAAATCCATCTTTTTAATATATGTATATTATCATTAAATCTCAAAATTTCTTCCCTATTTATGTTAAACTTTTCTCTATTCTTTTGTCTTACAAATCACTTATTCTTTTGAATGAATTCATAACTTAATCCTCATGGATTTTTCTTTGTAAGTCACTAATAATTTGAATTGAATTTAATTGAAATTAATTTCATTCTATCATGGCTCATTCTCATTGACAAATTCTTGTCTCTAAATTTTTCATGCAAATTCATCTCTCTCTCACCCTTTTCTCATCATATATATATATATATATATATATATATATATATAGGTAAAATAATTTATTTTTAATTTATTTTATATATGGATAATGATTCAGTAGAGAGAACTTTTAATCTCTTTCATTATCACGTCTTATATGAAGAGACGAGTTTTGACTTGTATTTTTTATTTTTTTATAAATTAAATATTTGGTCTTGTATGGAAATAACAAAATATTCAAATTATCTAGAAATAATCTAATTTAATGCATTGTATTTGAAAAATATTTGATTATTAATTTTGAGATGTTTCAAGATATGACTCACAAATAATGAGACTAGGAGAAAAAAATGATTAAGGGAGTAAGATAGGAAAGGTTTCTCGATTAATGATGAGCGTCTAGTTAAATTTTAATTTATTAGTAGAAGAAACATGAAAGAAATTATTAAAGGAGTAAGATAGGAAAGGTTTCTCGATGATGTTTGTCTAGTTAAACTTTAGCTTGATTAGTACAAGAAACATAAATTTACTTGTATAATGAAAGAGAGAAACTTGTGGATAGATGAGAATGCAACACCACTAGAAGGAGCTTTATGGTAAGTGTTGAGATGAGTTGTTACTTGATCCTATGATCCAAGATAAAACTCAAGGAAAAATATTACTCTCTTCTTTCAAAGAACTCTAAAAGTATTATAGAAATCTCTCTCATATATTCAAAAATTCTTTACAAAGAGAAGAGATGGCTATTTATTGCCTAGGACCATCTCCTAAATAACATTCTAATGTGTCTAATATAAAATGTTAATGTAGAATCTAGAGGCTTTGAGTTAGAACAAAATGTAAAGTGGATAATGGGAAAAATTTAAATTTTAAAATTCAAAATTCATATTTGGATCAATTGCTTAGATTGGTTCATGCTTTGATGCTTGAGTCACATTTTCCATTATTCCTCTGTACTTAGTCATGCCAAACTTTCCTCTTAACTTTTATTTGCTTTAACTTTCCTTACTTAACTGAAATTAAGTTGATTGGTTTCATTGGAAATTTTTAAATAACGGATTTCAACATCACTATATCATATTTCACATCGATTGCACTTTTAATAGAATAGAACGCAACTTAAGTAAGTCAAAACAACTACAAAATGAGTCTAACTTAATTCACTTTCAAGGTTTTAGTGCTTTAAAAAATAAGGTTTAAATTCTTTAACTTTCATACTAAGAGTTCCAACATGTTCGGAACAATCATAAATACCTATCAAGCATATAATGATGTCTATGAACTAACTTAAACTAAATTTTACTATTTCCAAACTCCTGTCAACTCCACATAAGTATTTTTACTTTCGCCAAAACTTCGTGAAATTTCTATACGGATTTCAACATCATTATATCATATTTCACATCAATTGCATTCTTAATAAAGTAGAACACAACTCTGTGTATTGAATATTTGTAATGAGAAATAAAGCTCAAATGTGTTTCAAGAAAAAATATATATAACTAATTTTCATTGAAAAGTTTTTCATAGACCTTAATTGTAGTAAAATTAATTTAAAATTTATATTTTTAAGATAAAAGAACATATATAAGAACCAGTTTATTGTTAATTCAATTTAAACTATACTAATATATTAATTAGTTCATTAAAATTTAAGAGTGAATATATCTTTACATTCAAGCTTTACGAAACTAGCCTAACTTTTTATTTTCTAGGAAAGGGTATTTTTCAAAAACAGTATACATGTTACACTTTTTCTTTTGTTTTCACACCCTATACGTATAAGATGGGATAATCAAAAACATAAGTTTATGTACAACAAAAATTATTATGTAAGATTTTCTTTAATACCATATTTTCAGTGATATCTTCTTTATAAACTGAAATATCTTGATAATCCTACTAATATGGATCAGGCACAGATTATTTAATGATTGAATAATACACTACAAGAAAAAAAAACTATTTAGAGATCAATTTTTAGCTACCAAATAAAATGATTACTAATTATGATCAAAATAATCACTAAATTAGATTTTGGTTGCTAAATAACTACAAAATAAAAGTAATTGATTGAATTTAGCGACCAATTAAGTTAAATAATTAGTATCTAACATTAGTTACCAAAGTTTTAGTGACTTCTGCCATTAGATTTCAAATTAGTCTCTAACTTAATTAGATACCAATTTAGAATCTATTGGCATAGGTCACTAAAACTTTTGTAGCTAATGTTAGATACCAATTATTTGACTTAATTGGTCACTAAATTTAATCATTACTTTTATTTTGTAGTTATTTAGCATCCAAAATCTAATTTAGTGACTATTTTGATCATAATTAGTAATCATTTCATTTAGTAGCTAAAATTTGATCTCTAAATAATATTTTTCTAATGATATATGACAGAATAATGAAATTCCAACAAGGTATTAACAATGTTAATACCTTTTCAAAAGCCCTTGTGACACACTCACTCATCGACAAAGAAAAAAAACAAAATAAGATTTTTTTTTTGCAACATACTCTTTCTATAATATCATTTGGTAAAGTTAAAATTGATTGAAAATTGTGAATTATGAATTTTCATTCAGTTGGGTTATGATAGACATACACTAACTCATACGATCAGTCACAAAGTAAAGTATCTCAAATTAATTTGATATGGTTTACTGCTGAAGTTTTTTGGTCTCTAATATATGTTGAAAGTCGTTATTTAAGATCTAACGGCTAACCACTTTTAAAAATAACAGTACTCCATGTGATCGAAATTAGTTAGGGAGAAGTATATGAGTACCAGCATAATAATGTAAACAAAAATTTAGCTATACAAAATATAAGAAAACAATTGAAAAGTTAAATGGGTCTTCAAATTTATAAATAAACTTTAAACTATGAGATGAATGATAAAATACAATTGAGTGTTTTAGTAAATTATATAATTTTTAATAAATTTTAATAAGTTCAAAATAATGTTAGAAAATATTTTATTAATATTTTCTTTATATTATGAACACCTTCTCTTTGATAAGTAATTCCTATGTAGGGATAAGTATATTGAAGTACGACTAAAACACCAATAGAGTGTTAGTTTCATAACAAAAGAAAGTTTGTAACAAAATATATATATATTATTCCTTTTTATTTCTTTTAAGTATGAGTCAATTTTATATTAATATAAATATCTTTTATTTACTAGTATTTTAGTAATAACTTTTATTTATATTTTTTATTACAATAAAATATACTTATCTAAAACCTTCATTCTTCAAGAAAAAAAAAAAACATTAAGAGATACAATATTAATGAATTATGATTAAATCTATATAAAAGATAAAATCATCATCTCATTTTTTTATATTGTTGATTTTATTTATTTTTAATAAATATATAATTTAAACGTAAATTCTTAACATATATTTTTATTTTATATGTATATTATTCATCTTATTTAATTTTGACAAATATTTAATTCACACTTTAATTCTTAACCTATATTTTTGCGATGATTTCTTGTAGAGAAACATAGATATTAAATCATTATTGTCCTTAATCTGAATACGATTAAAAAAATTGATGCAGCTATGCATACTGAAACCTTTAATTTCTTGGTCACGATATATACTAATTTTATGAAGCTCTATATCTGATCTTTTTCTCTTGGAATGTCTAACTTTTCTCGTAATAATTATAAAACTTTTTTACAGGAATTTAGTTTTGTTATTTCCGACAGAGAGTAGGGAAAGCGAAGATTTATAAATTGGAATCATGAAAACCCGTACGTTGAACAACTGTGTGGTGTCTGAAACTTTGAGACTCAAACAGTTCTCACATGATTCAATCTCGATCTATACAACCTAAGCTTTTCCTTCAAACCCATACTTCGTGTTTTTTTCTTCAAAAAAACCCTATTCTTAATTAATCTCCCAAATTAATAACCAATTAAATAAACTCTTAGAATATTTTATAGTGTTTAAAATTTAATATATACTTTTAAATTTAAATTTTAAACTACCGATTTACATGCAGAAGAACTTGTGTATTATGAGAATGGATACATAGACTTAACTACTACTGATGATGTTTCAGTGTGAGTTTGAGTTGAGTGCTTTTTCTGACAGTGGCTGCAATTTGTGTCACCGTCACGTTGTCACAGTCGTGGGTCCCACCTCAGAGGCCATATACAAAAATTTTCTGAGAAAGGGACCCACCAACGGTGTCGTTTCGAGAAAGCGCGCGGGAACAGCGCGGGAGCTGTTTCCCAATGCACTGCACACTTCATTATGTCATAACTGCGTGCGCTGCTCCACTGCCCCCACCCCCATCATATCCTCCATGCACCTACCATTTCATTATCATTAATAAATTAAATTATATTTTAATCAAAAAACTTAATCCAATTTATCAAAATCAAACTCCTATTTTACTCATTTATCTATTCTTAATTCTGCTGCTTTCCATGTAAAAGTACCGTCAAGATAAAAAAGAATATTTTAACGATTGCGAAAACAAACATAACTTTTAATAATTTTTATCTAATTTTTCATAAATATTTTATAACTAATTTAAACGTGTTTAGAGATTTTATGTCGATTAAAAATAAAGCTTTCTGATAATATATAAATAATATAAATTTTATTTTATAGATTAATTTCATAAAATTAAATTAAGTTTAAAATTTATTTTCTAAGATATAACAAAAATTTGAAACATCTTTAAATATATAATCTAATGTATTAATTGAATATTTTTAATGTGAAAAAATAACGTATTACTTGAACATTCTGAGTGTGAAGACGGTGAAGAAATCTGTCGAATACGTATAAGATTTTTCAAATTTTATAATTAAATTATTTATAACTAATTTATTTTATTTTATTTTTATTTTTTTTTTATGGCACGTGGATTCATTTCAAGTAATATCGTACCCGGTGTCTCTGTACACAAATTTGTATACATTGGACTTTATTTTGATTGAATCAGACGTTTGGCCTAAGCACTTGTTTGGATTTTAGTCTGTTTTGGAGGTAAAGGGGTGTCATTGATTGAAATTCAAATATGAAAATTTAATATTTCTGTTATTATTATTATTTATTATTAATATTATTAGTTTGACATTGATATTGATGTGGTTTGATTGGTAACATATTTGGGATGGTGTCATACCTTACTACTTAATTAGGAGAACAAAAGGGCCCAATTGCCATCCTTTCAAACTTTAAATCCAATCTGACAGAGACCCATTTGTGTGTGTTGTGAAAGCAAATGCAAGGAAAGGGTTCAATGTGCCCATGTGAGGAGTGGGCTCCATTGGAGGGTGAGAAACAAGAGAACCTTCAGGTATGGCAATGGGCCTACCCAAAAGGGCCTAATCATCATTCCCATGTTCCTATTTTATGTATTAAATAAATACTCAAATATTATTAATTGTGTAAACAAATTTATACTATAGCTTTATTTTTGTTTATATTTGTAAAATTATTGACCTTTCTAATACTTACCTTAAAAGTCTACATGACAAGTGATTTCTTGTTTCATACCAAAACCATGTCAGAAAACTATCATTTTACACCCCAAAGTAGGGTTTTTGGTGGGGGTCATACCAAAAGGTGATAGATTAAGCTACTAAAGTAGGAAAAAGAAAGAGATACGAAAAGATATCGAGAGAAAGTGATAGATAGATACAGGATCATTTTGTTTGTATTTATTTTTGTTAATAAGAATACTTTTGTACACATTTTTATGTGTTTGTTTAATCAGTTTATTTTAAAAATAATTAGTAAATCCTATTTTTCTTTAAAATATTTTAAGTTTATATAAAATGTCCATGATGGAAAGATAAATAGGGTGTTTGTTTTACAATAGTATTGTGCATTACACATTCTGGTATAAATTACAAGTTGAGAGTTGAAAAATAAATAATTGAATTATAAGTATTTAAGCTAACTAATTAATCAACTGGTAAATCTAATATGATATATTCAATTATTTAAAATAAAATAATATTTTATGTAAGTTGGTGAAAATAAAAAAAAGTTAGCTTAAGCTAACTTATGATTATAACTATTAAAATAATCTCGTGCATAAACAAATTTATTTTGGTTAAACTCGTGTCCCACTTTTTTTAAAAGAAAATTATTTAACTAAAATTTTCAAAGTTTAAGACAAAATTAATTACTCTTTTTATGGTTTATATTTTTTACTTTTATTTAACTATTATAATTTACTCATATGTATTATAATGTAATAACAAACGTAAAAAGTAAAAAAAAAAAAAATATAT
>Ga0209489_102743_pt1 | contig 35296 bp, 20 predicted proteins | sample SiratrowhiteBW_FD_187527 | JGI IMG/M metagenome (GOLD analysis project Ga0209489, IMG submission 187527) | Root nodule microbial communities of legume samples collected from California, USA - Siratro white BW (SPAdes) (version 2) | ecosystem: Host-associated > Plants > Roots > Nodule | place... | reverse complement strand
ATATATAATGTGATTGAATCGTAATTTATTACGTATTGTCAAAGCATGGTGGCATATTCAACAATGGGTTCTCTATGTTATTCGTCTTGACTTTGAATTTTGAAAAGAAGTCCAGCAATCTGAAATTTGTCTTGAACGAAACAGAAAGACGAAGATGTTAAATCAGTGATGATGGTGAAAAGAAAGTGTCAAATATATGTTTATAATTGGGACAGGTAACAGAGATACATGTATCTTCTTTGCCCTAAAAAAGCACGAGGCGTCCCTATAAATAATTGCTTATATTTAATTTAATTTAGCACATAACTTTATTACAACTTGCATAGTAAATGTCCACCATACAATAAAAAGTTTTCATCTTCTATTAATATTCTCTTCATCCTCTTTAATCATCATAACGGTATCCCACCATCATCTATGAAACTGGACTTTATCATATCATTATTATAACAATACTTTTCTTAACCATTTATCTACAAAACTAATCATAGTATATACTTATCAGCTAATAATGATATAATATATAAAACATCTTTCATTTTCATTTTATTTTCTGAAAGTATATATACGTAGATTCTCAACGTATGAATATGAGATTTAAGTTTTTATTATTACGAAGTAATTTAAAGTAGAGTTTAATTTATAGGTTCTGGTAATGTAAAACGTTTTATATTAATTATTTATATATCAATTAAATTATGATACATATAATCTTTAAAAAATATTATAAAAGTTAATTGATTTATTGTGAATAGCGATTTTTAATTATTTAAAGATATATATAAATTTTACATGTATAAACTATTTATTCTTCCTATAAATTGAGTATGCTATGATATTCAATGCTGGTCTTGTTTTTAAAAATTGATTTAATACCTTGTTTCTTGTTTACATTTTTGTCAATGCAGATCATTCCGAACTATTATTACGTATTTGAAGTGTAAATACTAAGAATAAATATTTTTTTAGGATTGAATTTCGGTCTTTATAAATTCTTTTTTATAGTAAAGTGTTAAAAAGTAAACAGTATATATTTTGTTTTATTGGTGGAATTCATGTTCGGGTACAGAGATAAGTACTTTGCTTTGTCTGTATTGCCATTGTTGAATAACCTTTTATGGACGTCAAAATATACTAGGTGTCCAAGTAAAATATTTTTTTTTATTATTTATAATATTTTTCGTATTTTACACCCTATAACATTTATGTAGAATATCTGATTTTTCTTATTATTTTTATAATATCAAGATGTGGGATTTCAAAAATTAAAATTTAAGTCTAACTTAACTTTATGTGAAATCTCAATAAGTGGAATTTAAATCTAACTCAACTTAAGTAAAATTTAAGTCTAACTTTTAAATTATTTAAGCCTAACTCAACCTTACAATTTATAAACTATTGATAAGTCTTATATCTAATTGATGTGGGATTTTAAGAAGTAAAATTTAAGCCTAACTCAACCTTACAATGTGGGATCTCAATAAGTGAAATTTAAGCCTAACTCAACCTTACAAACTGGCTTGTAAGGTAAGGTTTGCATTCATTTATAAACTATTGAAAGACCTTATCTCTAGTCGATGTGGGATCTCCAACACACCCACTCTTCACACTGAGATTGCTCAACTCGTGAGTGAGACTATATTGTTTAAGAGTGGTCCAATAGCGGCGTGATAGCGGGTGGCCCAAAAAATGTGCTAGGATAAACTCTAATACCATATCAAGAAGTGGAATTTAAGCCTAACTCAACATTGCAAACCGGCTTGTAAGGTGAAGTTTGTACCTATTTATAAACTATTGAAAGATCTTATCCTTAATTGATATCTTGCTTAAAATTGGATTTTATTTTCAATTATAGTTGAAATTTAATTAATTAATGCTCCAAGCTTTTAAAGAATGATATTTATGTAACTATACCACATTTTGTTTCTCAACCACTTAAAAACTTAGTCTTTGTTCATCAATACTCTCATCATTCAAGTTATCTTGGAACATGGTAATGTTTATGTTCTTATAGTATTCACTAAAACTTTATGACCTTTCATGAAATTGTGGAAGGTTCAAATGTATCTCCTTATCTCCTTCTTACAAGGAATAAACCACTTATATTTGTGATTTTTAAATTCATATCAAAAGTGTATGGGATTCTCATGCCTCACCCATAATTCATGAAAGTTTTTGTTTTACCGTGACATTACAAAGTTCTCAAACTCTAAACTAGAATTATTAATTATTAATTTAAAATTACCGAATAAATCTTATTATAATCACAAATATTACTTTATACGATTTAATATTACATGTACACTGAATCGTCACAATAAAAAAAATTATTAATGCATTTTTAAATATAAATATAAAAAATAATATAATAATTAAAAATAGATAGTTATAAAACATGACATCAAATAAAAGAAGTTATTAAAATATTAATAATAAAATAGACTAGCCATATGAAGAATAAATTAGAAGTTGTAAGTTTAGATATTATGACTAACAACTTTTAAAAGAGTATTATTAGTTAGAGAGATAATTTGATCACTAAACCCGATTACTTTAATAAAATAATCATATAAAGTTGTCAAATAAGTTAAAATAACTTGGTTCATATGTTCAAAAACCCTTACAAAAGGTTTGATTTCTCCGTGAGTGTGCTGAATTGATCGTTAGTGATAGTATCGGTTTATTTTGGCGGATAAATACGTTGGTATTTTATAGTTTCTAGAAGAAAACAAAATTCAAAGAATGGTTTAGAGAAGAAGAGGGAATAGAGTGTAAGTTACAGAGTATATGGTGTTGAATTATTTAATTGCAGAGGAAAAGACACGGTGGCGGCTGATGTAACACTAGTACATATTCTACACCCTCACAAGATTAGGGTCTACAACTTAGACAAAGATAGGTTATTGGAATGCAGAAATACACTGTATTCAACCTCTTTTTCACTTATTCCCCGGGCCCTACCATCATTTTTTTTTATGTCCTCACTTTTTTCCCAATTTCCTAATAACGCCATCTCATTAAATATAAAATCAAATATAAGTTGTTTTAATCAAGTATTTCTAGTTCTTATCTAAAATTCATTATATATATATATATATACAGAAGGGGTCACAGTAAGCTTTTCAAATATACGTGTGCATGGACAGAAATTATATGCTTTATTTCAATATCAATAATAAAATTTATTAAGAACTGAAATTATGAGTGGTACACGTGTTGCAACAAAAGAGATAAGGATGCTTTTAAAACAATCAAAAAAATAAGTCATATTTTAAGCAATTGGAACAAAAAAATTCTGATCTTATATGCATGCTCATATACAATATTTAAAAGCTTATTCGATTAATTTGAAAAGTTTAGCCCTTATTGTATTAATGAGTTTTTAGAAAATCATATAATTTCTAAAAAAAGTTAAGTCAACTTTGAATAAAAAGTTGTTGTTATTATATTAATATCATGTCATACGAATAATTTTATTTAAAATAAAATTTCACTTGACCTAAACTTTTGTCTAATTTGAAACAATCGATGTTCCAAAATATTATTATTAAATCTGGGTTTGTCTTGTTCTAAATTAGCTATATCAAGGATTAGGGATGAATAAAAGATCTATCATTCGTGGGTATAAGTTTTTTCTCACCCACATATTTAATGAAGGAGGAGGATATCATGTTATCGCATATTAAATAGTAATTGTAAAATAAAAGTATCCACGTATATACGCAAAATATGTAAGGGGATAGTTGGTACCCTAAAAAAAGGACAACACTGAATCTACCCTAAAAAACGACAACAACAATAAATGCGATTTTTAAAAGTGTGATTAAAATATTACTAATTGGATCGAATAAGTACAAGACATTATCAAAATTTTCATTAGAAAAAACATGCAATGAGACTCTGCTGTGCTCATGGAACACCGAAGCGTGAGAGAAGAATTAATAGTTTGCATATTTGCATATTTCACTGATAACAATTTAAATTTATTTTTTTATAAATAAAATTCTATGCAATTAAAATAAATAAATAAACAGAAGCAAGGCAGAGAAGTGAAATGTTTGGCGTTGTATGCCAACATGTGGGAAACGCCACACGCTGATTGATGCTGACACAATTCCTTTGCTAAAACTATCATGCGTATGCGTATGGAGTTGCGTATATATATAATCATTAATTAAACAAAAAAAAATAAAATGTATTTGATATCTCATATTTCTTTAGCAAAATATTGACAAAATTATACTTGATATTTTAAGAGCGGATGAGTTAATTTGAAAAATTTATGTAGTGTATCATAAAAAATGTAATAAAGACAAATGTTAAAAAATGTACCCAAATAAATTCACTCCAAATTTTAAAGGCCAGCTCAGCAGTACCTTATTTTCCATTGGAGGAGTTGGCCACGTGGCTTAATTATTATTTGACTCACGTGCCAAAATTAGTTAATAGACTTATCCTTTTTCATGAAGCCAAAGCGATTTACTACAAAATTAGGCACAATAGCTTTCTCATTTTAATACAGGCAACATGGCGATAAATTCATCCTCCTTGCCCAACAAAATAAACTTCCCCTATTCATTATAACTAACTTATTCATTTTCCAATTCCCACGATTTTTCTAGTCCTTTTCCTTCTTCCTTCTTCCTTCTTTTCCACGGGTATATAAGAGACCCCAATGCAATCCCTTAGATACGTTCACTCACACTCCAAACCAACCACAAATTTAGTCACACTTAACTAGCTGCCACTCCAATATTTTTCCTTTTTCCAACTTCTAAATTCTCTATTCATTTTACCAGATGGATTTAGCTTTGGATTTAGATTTTAATTCTCATCTTTTTCCAAACCAAAACCTTAACTTCTTCGAAACCGCCGCGGACCCTTTTTCTTGGGACTACAATTTTGACGACATCTTCAACTTCAGCGACGACCAAACCAAGGAATCATCGTCGGCGTCCAACGTTTCCGGCTCTGTGGGCAGCGTCGAGTTACAAGAAGTGTCGTCCAACAACACAACCTACGAAGAGGAAGCGAAAGAAACAGAGGCAGTGGCGGCGCCGGCGGCGCCGAAGGAGGGTAGGATGTACAGAGGAGTGAGGAAGAGGCCGTGGGGGAAGTTCGCGGCGGAGATAAGGGACTCGACCCGAAACGGCGTTCGGGTATGGATTGGAACGTTCGACACGGCGGAAGCGGCGGCTCTGGCTTACGACCAGGCGGCGTTCTCGACAAGGGGGTCTCTGGCGGTGCTGAATTTCCCGGAAGAAGTGGTGAGAGAGTCCCTGAAAGACATGGCGAGTAAGCCTTGGGAGGAAGGTTCTTCCCCTGTTTTGGCGCTGAAGAGAAAGCACACTATGAGGAGAAAATCGAGTTTGAAGAAGAAGAAGAAAAGCAAAAACGATGGCAGGGACGAGTTACAGTTCTGCGCCACTTCGCAGAATGTGCTTGTGCTAGAAGATTTGGGTGCTGAGTATTTAGAACAGCTTTTGAGTTTGAGTTATTAGCCTCTGTTTCTGGAATTGTTCATAAACAAACTTTTGTCTTCTGATTCTTTCATCACTGGATCAAATGTAATATTCGGCTTCCTACTTTCTCCTTTTTACTCTTTATTCAGTTCATCCTTCTAAAAATTTTGTTCATGATTATCCTTTGTCTGCTAATGTGATCATATCTACTGATACGGATATAGGTATAAACAGTATCTATTTTTAGATTCCGTACAAGATACTAATAAATATGTATATATATTATTCTCGTTTTCGGACATGTCACATTCTAATAAATTAACTAACATTTATATAGTTTTTATTTGATAATTTAATTTAATATTTATATAATAATAATAATAATAATAATATCGTTTTTTATTTAGTATTGAATAAAAAAATATAATTTTAATATTAAATTCTTAGATAAATTGTTTTATAGTCAAACATAAAGTTGTCGTATTTTAGTGTTATCAATTGTTTTTCCATTTCTGAAATATTTGAGATTTTATTGTTTTCATATAAAGATTTTTGCATGATAACTTATAAACATGGGCTTCTCTTCTCCCAAACTGGCAAAATATTTTCTTCTCTCATCCTTTCTAGATTTACCTTCGTACATATTATCATAGATGTTATCGTTGTACAGTAAACTTTGGATAAGTTCCTAAAGAGGCTGTTCTCTTATCTATGACAAATTTATTTTGTTCGTGCACTTCGTCTTTTAATGCTATAATTTGGTTGTTGGGTTGATTCGTGATTTATTAATTGAACTTTCTGAGGTTTTTTTCTCTTTTAGATTTTTCAACATGTTCTATGATATTCTTTACAACTATATCACTCGTTTTGTAGAAGTAAAACTTTATGATCGTGAGAAAAAATATTACTCAATTTTTTTTTACACAAATGACGTAAGATGGTGTAAGGCATATTTTATTTGGCCAAGGAGATCTTATAGTATTCTTATATGAGTTTATTATAGCTTTATTGATTACGAAAGTAGGAATTAGTTAGGGAGATCTCTACCATCGGTTTATTAATAATATATTCTCTGTCATAAAATAAATTTATATTCTTTGACTATCGATAAATTAAACATCACTAAGCGGTAATAATAACGTAAATTTTTAATGTACATCAGTTGCTTTCCTCGATGGGATTCTTGAAATAAAATATTATAAAATTTCATTTTAATGGTGACAAATTAACAAGGCTCAGATAATAATCTGGTTCTTTCAGTTTACCTTATCTCACCCTTTCAAATGAAATGGTTGGCATAGTTCATTTTTTTATGTTATCTTAAAAGTATTAGTGCAACGATGATAATGGATTAACACAATTAAGTTTACCTAGATTTTAATTTTTTTTTTTTTATTTTTTATATATTAAACCAAACATAATACAGAAAACTTAAGATTGTATTCATAATTTTTTTCATATTATTAATATTATTTTTATCCACTAATTATAAGTTCATAAATTTTTCAAGTAATATATTATAAATTGAATAGTTAAAATTATAATTTAACATTATAATTAACTAATTTTTTTTCATATGGATTAATGGGTTAACTTAATTTCTTGCGTTATAATTGAGTTGTGGGTAAGTCAAGTCCAATTTTTTAGTCAATAAAAAAGTTTATTTCGATCTAATTCAACCCGAATCCATGTAAATTAGATTAATAATGAATTTGGATATATTTCAATAACTTTAAATAAAAACATAAAAGCAAAGAGGAAAGAGACTATAACAATATCTAACCATAAGGACATGTCAAAGATTCATAGTCCCATGCTCCATAATTTGTGTCCTGTCCTCGAAGGCTTCATCTACTTGTTTCTTCGTTTTATTAAAGGGTTTTCGTCTAATAGTTATATATATATATATATAATAAACAAGTGTGTCCTATACACATTGAAGGAATTCATATTAGTTAATATATACGAATTCTTAGATCAAATACTTCATTAAATAAAAAATAATAGTTAATAATTACAATGTACTGTTTTTTTGTTGTAAAGTGAAATGTTACAATTTAATTATAACATAATGTGATTGTGATTTGTTTTGTTAAAATTTACCTCATTTCATAAATTTTTTTTATTTTTTTAAGAGAAAATAGAGAAAATGTACAAAGGCTTATTAAGATGTTGAATTAAAAGTCTCTCATATTTTTTTTATGAAGAAAATCATTCCGTTAATAACTTAGTTTCACTTGACATTGAAAATATGTTAGATTTTAAGTGATATAATATTTTGTCTATTATTTTTAATTTAAACTTTTTTTCATAATAGATTGTTACTCCCAATATTTCTTTGATATAAATTTTATATAAAATTTGCTATATTCTTTCTTTACATGAATTTTATATAATTCTCTATACTCTTATTTTGCTTTCTTTATATGTTTCATATAATGGAATATAATTAGTAGATTATTGAGTTTTATAAAATAAAATATTCTAAAATTAAATAAAAAAGCCCTTTAACTTACAATATAAAATAAGTAATGTAGCATAATCGTGTTTCTATTAATAATCCTCCAGTAAAATTCAAATTTAAATTTATAACATTGTTTTTATACTAATTATTGAATGGAATATTTATCTCTAATTAAAAATATTAAAAAAAGCAACCTAATTTAATGTATAATTAATCCTGTACGAGAAAATCACACATTGTAATGTTACTTTTAATTGACATTGGTACGAGAGTCTTCTTCTAGAGGTAATAAAACTTTGCCATTGACTTGTTCAAAATTGTTTCTAATGGATTCAATCCAAACCATTTAATATGTTTAGGTGGGAGAGTTGCTCAATCAAAACAAAAATAAATGAAATTAATTGTGGTAGGTCAACAAATTAAAAGAAAAACATTTAAATAAATTTTATCTTTAAAAAATACAAATATATATTGAAAATTATATATATTAACTTAAAAATTTGACATATTTTGTTGAGTTCATAGGTTCAATTTAAGAATTAAAAAGAGTAAATTAAAAAGTTGAGTAAAATGTCAATCTAACAGGGTAAATTACAAAATGAGCAAAATACAAACAGAGACCGAACCGAATTACTCATTTATAATTTTTATTACTTTTTCTTTGTTCTACATTTTTTATTTATTATAATCTCTTATATATTCTCTTTATCTTATGAATAATTGCATGTATAATTTACTTATTTATCTATAAAACATGAAAACAAATTATAATTTACCTTTTTTTTAAAAAAAAAAAAAAAAACAGGGGTCAGCGCCCCTACCCCTAAAGTAAGTTGGGTCCGTGGACTGAAAGAAATATGCTATGTTTTTAAAATTTAGGATGACTTTATTTTGCTTCCAAAATTAAAAATTGATATTTATAATATCTGTAATTTGGAAAAATGTTTTAATCATTTTTCCCTAATAATAGTAAAGATTTCACTTACATGGTAAGTGAGTTGCAAGATAATAATTTACTTTGATTAATTACCTTTTTATTATAAGACATGTTATTACGTGCTTATTTTTATTTTAAATCTAGAAAGAGTTTGGGAGCTGACAATAGAATAATTCTTCAAAATTATAAAGACTGAAAATATAATTCTAAATTTGAAGAAATCTTAATCACAATTTGAACAAACTTTATAATCTTTAACTCTTAGGCTAGCAAGAAAATTAACAAAAATAGTATTATCTTTGTGAATAAGTTTAATGTCAACTATCTATACTAATCAATATGTTATTCTAAATGATTTTATGAAGGTGTAGTTCAAATAAATCATCTTAAACTTGTAAAATATAGTGATTTTTCTTATCATATTCTTCCAATAAGAATAAAATTTTGAAATGGTTTATTAAATACAATTTCACATATAATAAGATAATTTTGTGAAAAATATCATGTTAATTTGACATTTCTAAGCCCATCAAGAAATTGGAAATATGTATTAAACTTTGTTGTGGCAACATATAAATTTTCGATAAAATTATTGATATAAAGTTTAATTATTTCGAAAGTCGCATGTAAATCCATTCCTAATTTGTTGATCTAGTGTTTTGTTTTTTTAAATTGACAATTTATCAATACTAAAATATTTTAAAAGTTATAAAATTAAATATTATACCTTTTTTAGTGTAAATAAACATTCAAATAAAACAAATATGATCCAAACTAATTTTGACATATATTTCAATTAAATTAATATCTAGAATGGGGATCTAATAAATAGTTTTGAGTTTGAGTTCTAAATATGTTGATATAAGTTTTAAATAACATTGCGTCCCATGATTCAATCAACATAAATTAAATAGAGTCTTAGTTTATATTTAATAAGTAAAAGTAAGACTGAAAAAATGGAAGAGACAGGGAAAGGTATACCGTGAGAGTGAAAATAAATAATTTTATATTAATAAAATAATATAATAAAATTTCAATTTTTGAAGTTAAATTCTTTTAATTATTATAACAAGATTTTGTTTTTTATTTTCACTAAAGTGAAGGAATTTTTAAAACTTATTTTCTATTTATTTTTATTAATCTATATTATACATATTTTTCCTATTTTCTTTTTATTTTATTTCATTTTTTCAATCTTAAATATCACCCATAGAATTAAAATGAGTTGGGCCGTGGACTTTCCCAATTTTTTTATAAGAATACTATTCGCACTGCCATTTCACCTCTTCATATTGTTTCAATTACAAAATACTTCAAGAAAAAACTAGTTTTCATTGTTTTTTTATCATTTATATCAATTCGAAATGGAAAACTAATTTTTTTATGCATTTGATACAAAGATAGATACCGTGAAAGGTGTTTTAGTAAAAGAAATATCTAAATTTTAATAGTGATTGCTCTTCGTGTCAGTATCATGGGCTTTGATGGATTGCAGTTTATTGTAACTTGGGCAAAAACTTCTTGCACCCATAATTTTTTACCTGCACAGAAAATATTTTTCAGAACATAATTTTATGTAAATTATATATTTGAATTTTTTTAAAAAAATATATATATATTTTGAAATATAAAATTTACAGTTCAGAAAAAAAAAATTCTGAAACTTATTTTTACAAAATATATTCTAGAACTTATTTTCAGGGTGTATTATATAAAGGGTATTTTTGAGTTTTTGAAATTTATGAGCTGCAGGTTACAAATGACGAGGTGCAAGAAGATTTTGCCTGTAAACACTCGGCCCAGCCTACGTAGTTGAAATTTGGGCTAATTTTAGAATCGATAAAGACTAAAAAAAAGGGTAAAATGGATTAATGGAATTGAAACCCGAAACAAAAAGAGATTCACTACAACTCTTTCGAAAATTTATACCTTATGTACACTAATCTTTTGAGAGACCCTATTTACACTCTTTAAAACGAGTAAATTTGAATAGGTATGAAAATGTTAACATTATAATTTCTATCATTGGATAAAATATATTGAAAACATCGTTACTCTACAAGTTTCATTTGTAATTTAGCAAATTCTAGTTTTGCTTAGTGTTTAAAAAAAAAAGGAGTGTAAGAAATTAGGAACTATTTGATTTTAGATTTTATTTTATTTTTTAATTTTTTCTCAATTAAGAAAATAAGATATAATTTTTATTTCACCTTTTCTTCTTGAAAATATTTATATATAAAATGGTGAAAATAATTTTGATCTTTATTTTTTAGCAACACCGATTTTATTTCGTGAATGTATTTATTTTAGGGCAACATGATTCAATGTCAGTTTAGTCGGATCTGAAGTTTATTTTAAACGATTTAAATTAGAAAATAGACTTAGTATTAGGATAGATTCAAATTATTATTTTGAGTCATACCAACCCAATATCTTAATATATTTTAAAATATAATATTTTATTTAAAATATTATATTTAAAACTTTTTATTTAAGTGTGTATATCATATTTTATTTATAATAAATTTATGAACTTTAAAATATTTATTTACAAAATATATTTTAATTTAATTTAATTTTTTATTTTTCTGTTTAACCAAATATAATGGAAAAATTAATATAATACATTCTATTACATAGTTGGATGAACTCAAATTTGTCTTCATTATTTTAGATTTTAATTGAATAAAAAAGTTTTAACGTTTTTGTGGTTCTTTAGTATACATATTTGATGATGAGTTGTTAATAATGATTCTATGAAAAAAGAATTATATGTTAAACAAAACATAGTTACATTTAAAAGTGAATTGAGAGTATGTAGTATCTTAGGGGCAGATTGAAAGTGAAAGGGAATTGGTTACAATCATATTAATTTATATGTTGGATTTGTATTTTGTTTGAAAATATGTAATTATTTGTTTATTAATGAATTCGATGAATTTAAATTGAATGAGTGTTTATGTATTATATGATGTAGTGTCAATGTTTGTGAATGATGTGGTGTGTGATAGAGACTACCCGTGTTATTGTATCCTGACTCTACTAGTCATCATAGATGAAGATGACTAGGTGGTGAAAGTCGAAGGAGGTTCAATCTTGACTCTACCAGTCATTCGAATCATCATAAATGAAGATGACTAGGTGGTGAGAGTCGAAGGAGGTTTAATCTTGACTCTACCAGTCATTCGTATCATAAATGAAGATGACTAGGTCGTGAGAGTCTAAGGAGGTTCATATGACTACGCCATGGTGTGAAACAAAATCGGTTGGACCAGATCATATGGATTAATAGATTGACATGACTGCGCTATGATGTGAAAAAGAACCAGTCAGACTAGATTATATGGGTTAAGGGATTCATATGACTGTGCTACAGTGTGAAAAAGAACCGATCAGACCAGATCATATGGATTAAGTTTATATGACTGCGCTATGGTGTGAAAAAGAATCAGTTAGACCAGATCATATAGATGAAAATGTATATATGATTGCGCTACAGTGTGAAAAAAGAACCTGCCAGACCAGATCATATGGGTGTCTAATGAGTGTTATGTGTCATTGATAATGTGATGTATGAGATGAAATACGAAAGCTTGATTTGTTGTTTGGTTGAGATAAAAATCCAATTTATGAAAATATATATATTTTTAAACTCTCTAGCTTACCCTTCATTTTGTATGGTGTTGTTTTTGTTTTTTATATGCGTTGATTGTGTATTACACGGGAGTAGAGAATTTGACAAGTGAGGTGACTCCTTAGTGAGCTGATGAAGAAGTTTAATTTTATTTTATTTTATTTTGTAATTGTACAAAGACAATTTTACTAAATTTTATGTTGAAAAATATATTTTGAAATATATGATGAATGTATAGATATTTATATTTATAGGTTTATTATATAATTTCTATGCAATAAATTTTTTAATACATGAAAAATATAGGATGTTACAAATTACCTTCGAACTGTAAATAATTATTTACGAAAAATTTGTATATCTATAAATAATTTAGCTATAAATTTGTTTGTAGATGATGTTAATATTTTATTATTCATATTATTAATATTGTTAATGTTATTATTATTATCATTAAAATTATTTTTGTTAAAATTGTTAATATCATTAATATTAGTATTATTACTATTATTAACATAATTATTAATATAATTAATATTATTCTTAACAATATTATTATTAATAATAATATTAATATTATTATTAATATTTTTAATGTTAGTATTAATATTTTTAATACTTTTATTAATATTATTATTAATGTTATTAACATTATTAGTATTATTCTTAATATTAGTATTAATACTATTATTAATATTATTAATGTTATAATTAGTATTATTATTATTATTATTATTCATATTGTTGATTTTATTTTTTATTTTTATTTTTAATATTATTAATATTATTTTTGCTAATAAGTAATCAGAATAATATTAAAACTTAGTCTTCAGTTTTATGAAAAGAAAGCAGAATTTAAGCCATTCACATCATCTTCACCTTTTCTCTTTTGCCTTTGAATAAATTCTGTAATAATGAGTCCTGTGGCTATCCTTCATGTCCACTTCCATCTTTTTATGTGTCTTTTGGATTTTTGTTATTGCTTTTCATTCTGATTTTTCCATAGTGTAAGCATACAAAAGCAAATGTAAAAGGGATCGAATTTCTGGTATAAATAAGATGTAGGGCTAATTTGATAGCCTTTCCAAAATACCAACAAAATTTTATTAAGTGGTAAAATGATCTTCAAAATAATTTCAGCATCAACAAACATCAAGAAAAAAAAAAAAAATGAAGTTCATTTGTGGGTTTGGGGAAACAGTCAAAAAGTAATATTGAGTGAACAGGTTCGAAAATGATCAGATGAAACATTAACGTTGCCATGATAATTATTTCTTACCAGTGACCACATTTCCACTCTGAAATGCAAACAAACTTACAAAAACGTCACCATTGAAATTGCTGTTCTTTTCAGTGACAACATTTCAGGACGACTGCAATGCTAACACCAAAGTCATATAAATTTGTCATTGAATTGATGTAGGTGGAATTGGACTACCCGATTCAGCAAAATCAATAGAACCTTATCTCACGAATTTTCAGCTCCATTTAAAACCAATTTTCATTTTATGTGTATCTGTCAAAAGAATAGAAATTTGAGTTTTTGTATTCTGTTATTATTACAGACCAAATATATGTTTAACGACAAACCTGTTTGATCAAGTATAATCATTAAGAACAATAAAACTCGCTCCAATACTCACAAACAACTTGAATGAGACCACTCTCCAGGTTGTTTACTCGAACAATTGAATGAGACCACTGATTAAACTAAAAAACTTTGAGATAATTTATTTGTGCACTCAATAGTTTGCAGTTTTGACCATACTTGAGCATCACTCTCTTATTATATGTAAATTAAAAAGGCATATTATCACCACAAATTGAAGATAATTTATATACTAGCATGATGGTGTTTTTTTTTTTTTCACTTCTATCCATTCACTTTTTTGCATTTTTCAAAGAACCACTTGACTTGGTAATGAGATTGTTCTTATAAAGAACTAAATCTTATGTGTTACATCTCCTCCATATTATGATCATAGAGATTATATGAGATTGTTCTCATATGCAAGTGTGCTATACTGAGTGATGGTTGCAGAATGGATGGAATTACAAATGAAGCATTCTCACCTGATACTCAAGGTTAGTCCATTAGTTTTTGGATTTTGATATATTAACACCATCACATGTTATTACAACTAAATGACAACCACACATAGTAATGACATGCAAAAAAAAAAAAATTGATTTTTAATTGAGTGTGGGTTTAGAGAGGAAATTTGAAATTGAAATTTGTTTAGAGGTGGGAAAGTATAGGATTCTCTTTGCGTGTCGTGTGCTTTCTCATTCATTCGTGCTAAGGTGTATGATAAGTACCAATTTTGAGTGTTTTTATACATGAGAAAGCTTGAGTAATTATGGGTTTAAGTGTTATTTAAAATAATAATTAGTCCTAATTTTAAAGTTTTTTGGATCTAAATTTATGTTTTGATTCCTAAGTTAAAGAAAATCAGTTAATCTCAATTATTGTGAAATTTCAAGTCTAAAAAAATTAAAAAAAAATGATAGATTGGAAGATTCATAAAGAAAATAAATAAAAATTTTAAAATAGAAGAAAAACCCAAGAGAAAAGTCACTTAATTAGGCCCAAAACTAAGTTTAAAAGGAGATTTTTAGCGTTTTGTAGAGCATCAAGACCTAGAGGACAGAGGCAGACGACTAAAATCAAGATTCTCTTGCAATCTTTCTTTCATTGATTTGTAATGGTTACCATGGGTAGCTAAATTCTTCATCTTTGAAGTTGAATGTAATGTTTTGAACTTATTTATATTTTGGTGATTTTTATATATAATATTTAATTTCTACTCAATTGGTATTTTCATCTTATGCTTAATGTTAGATTTTATCTTATCAATAGAGTCTTGATTTTGATTCTTAAATTTAATTGGGAAGTACTTTTGAGTTTCTGACCTAGATGATGAAAATACTCAATATATTGCAATACTAGGAATATATTTCAGTGTATTGATTGCTTATAACATCTCTTCTTAATGTTGGATAATTTACCAATGTTTAGGAAAGTATCTTATGAATTTCATATAAGAGAATCAGTATGAATGCTTTTTTGTGCATCAATAGTGAGTAGTTATGAATGTTATATGTTTTTATCAAATCCGTAATACGAATGAGGGAGAAAGATGAAGTTCAATCTCAGAGTCTTTTTAAATAAACTTTTTATAATTGCTATTTATTCTTTAATTGTCTTTATTGTTTATCAATTCAAATTATAATCAAATCATCTTGAAATTTTTATTTGCTTAGTGAGTCGTGAATTTGAGATTTAATAACAAAACTGTTTTATGTGGGATCGACATCCTTACTTTATAAATCTATATTACTTTTAACGGATATACTTTCCGAAAAAGTCAACAATGTTCATTTGTCGGGTCTGTCTTTGTGTTGAGGTCTCGATCTCTACTGTTGTCTATTTTTGTGGATGGTTCGTTGGGTGTTCTAGTTTTTTCGTGGTTGGTTCTCCCCTATTTCCGTTTCAAAAGTTTTGAACTTCTCGCTCAATCCCTCACTAACTCACTTAAACACTTCGGCTTCGTAAACTTGTGCCAAACAATTAAATTTTTTATTCACACATTTTACTCATGTAAGCATCCATTTTGAAATACTAAAATTACCCTTTGTCACATGTTCAAGACATGTTATATCACGCTTGGCAAAGGAGTATAATTTGCAAACGGTTCTCAAACCATCTTCTTCCTTATTTTATATATATATTTTACAATTTTAAAACTTTTTGGTTTCACCTCATGGGCACAATTTGTTCATGGTCCTATTTTCTACGATGGTATCATGTGGGGAACAACGAACTTGGGTTCTCATTTCAAACTATTTTGAAGCTTTTTTCACAAACAAATTGAGGTTTTTTCTCCACATGAACAAAAAACTGCACCTTAGACTCTTAAATATTCTGACTTTCAGTTTACCATGACTAATCTCTTTACTTTCTTTGAGTTATATTATTGAATTTGTATTATTTCTTTCCCACTGCTATATATGCATTCATATAATTTGATACTCTTTTCCGAAGATCAGTTGCATATACTTCCTAAAATTTCTATGTACTTTACAATTTGCATTAACATCCTCACTATATATCTCAATTTGTTTACATTTTGTTGCTCTTATCGTTTTGTTTGGTACATTGCTCGGTGTTATTTTAGGGACCGTATATGCATTACGATAAGATTTATATGATGAGATATGTTCTAGTCACAAGAGATTTTTATCATTCACTAGGCTAGTCTAAATAGAACTTATCAGTCCCCCTCTCTCTTGATAAGCCCGTTCAATTTATTTCTTAGCAAACAACTAATTCTGGTGTCAAAATTGTATCTAAATTATGTAACAACATTTCAATATTTTACCTATTGTATCAAACAGATATTTGTTCAACAAGGGTTTGAATCAGTAATTGAACGATAATTACTTAAAATATTTGATTCTCTCTACAGTTAGGAGAATCTTAACAAATTATTATCCCTCATAGAATAGTTGAGCTCATTAAAAATGAGTATATATATAATGGGCCTGTATTATCTATAATCCATTTTTATGGAGAGCTTCTTCTTGCACCACCATAATATCATCCTGCACCTTCATACTTTTTGTAATTCCAAAATTAATCTTCATAAAAAGATCAAAATGTTCTTTAATATAAATAAAATAGGTTTGAAGCTTAATTGCAATGGATGATGAAGAATTTGTAAAACTTTAAGTGTGCTTTCATTTGGTTTGCAACAGTGTAGAAGACATTTCATTGTTGGTTTAAGGAAACCTATATAGCTGTGATATCAGCAAAAATCAAGAAAGGAAGACCCTAAAGAAACAATAAAGAACAATCAGGCAATGGAAAATAACGGAAAAGTGACAAACAAGAAAGCGAAGTATGGAAAATAACAAGACGACGAATGTATCTATAGGGTTACGTTAATTTATTTGTGAAAGCGGGAAAAGTTTAAGTGAAAGATCTCAAAAAACCTTTTCATCTATTCGACTTAAGGCAGTTGGAGGTATAAATATAAATGTTGGGGTATAAAAAATCACAATGACTAGAACATAAATATAAACCATTTTAATAGAAAATAGTAATAATATTTAAAATAATAAAAAAATACAATAATAATAATATTATTAATATAAATAGTAATAAAAATGTTATTAATATTAATAACAAGAACTACTAATAACATTAATATCATTAATATATTTTGTAATATAAATATTAAAAATGTTAAAAGCAACATTAATAATTTGAAAAAAATATAATATTGATAATAATAATATTATAACTAACAATAATAATAATAATATTATAACTAACAATAATAATAATAATATTATAACTAACAATAATAAAAGTAATAATATTAATAATATTAACACTAATAACAATAATAATAAATATAATAATAATGAATAATAATATTAATAACAGTAATAAAAATATTATAAATATTATTAATATTAATTATAATATTAGTAATATCAATAAAAATATTAATTTTATTAATAATATTAACATTTAATAATGTTATTATTAATAAATTAATATGAATATCATTAACAAATATAATATTATTGTTAATATTAGTAATTTTATTTACATATATAAGTTCATAGGTATTAGCTACAGAGATAAATTCATAGGTATACTTACGGACATAAGTCGTGGGTAATACCTACAGACCTATCTCTGTAGGTAATACCTGCATACTAATCTTCATGGGTAATACCTTATCTTCGTGGATAATACCGACGGACCTATCTCTATGGGTAAAACTTACAGATCTATATCCGTAGATAATACCTGCAGATCTATATTTGTGGGTAATATTAAAAATATTAATCTCAATAATATTAGTAATAATATTAACATAAATATTATTAATTTTATTAATCATAATATAAGTAATATTAATAAAAATATTATTAATATTATTAATATTTACTATCATATTATATTATTAATAATATGTAATAACAATATTAATATTAATAACAATAATAAAAATAAAAGTAATATTAATATTTTTAATAATAATACTAACAAAAAAAATTTAAAATAATAAAATTTGAGGATAATAATAATAATAATAATAATGTTAATAATAATGTTAATAACATTTTAAAAAATAAATAATATTATTATACTATTAATAAAATTAATAATAATATTAATGTGAATAATAACAATAATATAAATACAACTAATATTATTAATTAAAATATAAGTAATATTAATAAAAATATAGTTTTTTGGATAATAATTTCTTATGTTATGTTGAATTCACTAGCAAATACAAATCAGTGGGTAATAGTCTATATGTAATGTTGATTTTACCTACGAATACATATCTATGGATAATAATCTGTAGATAATGTTAAATTTACTATGGATACAGATTCGTATGTAATAATTTGTAGGTAATACCTACGGATACAAATTCATAGGTAATAATCTGTAGATAATGCTGAATTTACCTACAGATACAGATCCATGAATCATAATTCGTGGGTAAATTTAGTTTTACTTATAGTGAGTTAATAATTTCTTTTAGGTAAATTCATTCGCTTTTGCATTTTTCATAGGACATTCAAGTTGTTATTGGTTTGATTTTTTCAAAGAACCACTTGACTAGACAATGAAATTGTTTAACATTGCATATAAATAACTAAATCTTTACGTCTCCTCTATATTATGATCATATAATCACATATATATGTTAGTATTGTAAGGATTATGCATCATGAATAACACACACACGTACACGCACATATCTGCACACACTCTCGCACACAACATAATACACCTTAAAGTCTTAATTTTTTTTGCCTTGTAGTCACATATACTACAAGAAAAACGTAAATTACTGACAAAATATTACCGACGAAATTTTATTTGTCGTTAAAATGTCATTACCGACATATTTATTGACAAAAAAAATTTATCACCAAATTATTCATCAATAAATTAATCGCCAATTTACTGACGAATTAAATATATCAGTAAATTCGTCGATAAATTGTCCGCCAAGTTAAGTGACGGATTTATTCCATCGATAATACTTAACGTATTAATAATAATATTATTATTAATATAAATAAAATAATAATAAATATAATAACATTTATAATAATAGTAATATTAATATTTATAATAATAATAATATTAATATTTATAATAATAATACTAATAATGTTAATAATAGTACCATGTTGATATATTCTGCATATCCCTTATTACATTGCTTGGCCGCATGTACTACCATGTTGATGGTGCACCAAAGCCCGGTACATTGCCTCCCAATGTTGCAACTGCTGTAAATGGTGTTGCTTTCTGTGGAACACTTTCAGGTCAACTTTTCTTTGGTTGGCTTGGTGATAAGATGGGAAGGAAAAGAGTCTATGGTATGACTCTGATGATGATGGTAATATGCTCCATCGGTTCCGACCTTTCATTCGGTCATAGTGCAAAATCTGTAATGGCAACTCTTTGCTTTTTCCGGTTCTGGCATGTATTTGGTATTGGTGAAGACTATCCACTTTCTGCCACCATAATGTCTGAGTATTCTAACAAGAAGACTCGCGGTGCCTTCATTGCTGCAGTGTTTGCCATGCAGGGTTTTGGTATTTTGGCTGGTGGTATATTTGCAATTATAATTTCAGCTGTATTTGATAAGTACCAATTTTTAGTGTTTTTATACATTATAAATTCGAGTATTTGTGGGTTTAAGTGATCTTTAAGATAATAATCATTGAATTGAAAGTTTTTGGATTTACTTTGTTAATTTGAGTCATGAGTCAAAAGAAGACATTTGATCTTAATTATTGTGAATTTCAGGTGATAAGAATGAAGGAAACTAGAGCTTGGAAGTTGCATGAGAAGAAGAAATAGAAAAGATTTGAAAAAAAGAGTTGTTCAAGTGAGGAAAGTTCGCCTAGACGAAAGTAGTTCAGGAATATATATAAGCTGCAGAGGAAAAATTCGTCCAGGCAACGTTGGAGCGAGGCAACTGCAGAGTATCTCGCCCGGGCGAGGATGGTTTTTCCTGGGAGAGATCAGTCCAGAGAGTACATCAAATTTGCGCCCAAGCGAGATGTTTTCGCTCAAGCAAAAAGTCACTTAACCTCAACCTGAGAGAACATGTTTAAAAGAGGATTTTAGGGTTTTAGTAAGGGGGTCTGGATTTGGAGGAACGGGAGAGCCGTCAAGAACAAGAACTATTGAGGATTCCTGCTCTTCTTTGCAATCTTTCTTCTTCGAAGTGTAATGGCTACCATGAGTAGCTAAGTTCCGCATCTTTGGGATTGAATGTAATCTTTTGAACTCATTCATATTTTGGTGATTTATATATATAATATTCAGTTTCTACTCAATTGGTATTTTCATCTTGTGCTTAATGCTAGATTTTATCTGATCAATAGAGTCTTGATTTTGATTCTTAAATTTAACTGGGAAATACTTTTGAGTTTCCGACCTAGATGAAAATACTCAATATATTGGAATACTAGGGATAGGTTTCGATGTATTGATTGCATATAACATCCGTTCTTAATGCTGGGTAATTTACTAAATAGCTGAGGGATCAGTGTTTAGGAAATTTCCTTATGAATTTCATATTAGAGGGATTGGTGTGAATGATTTTTATATGTGCATCAATTGTGAGTAGTTATGGATATTGTATGTTTTTATCAAATCCAAAATATGAATGAGAAAGATAGATGAAGTTCAATCCCAGAGTCCTTCTAGATCTTGCAAACTTATTTTTATAATTGTTACTTGTTTTTAATTGTTCTTTTACGTTTCTTGACTCAAATTATTATCAAATCATCTTAAAACTGAATTTGCTTATTGAGTAGTGACGCTGAAATTCTAACAAAACTGTTCCATGAGGAATCAACATCTTTACTTAATTCACTATATTACTTGTGACTCGGTACACTTGTCGAATAAAGTCTTAACAAGTTTTTGGCGCCGATGCCGGGGAACAATCATTGTTTTTGAATTTGAGAAAATAGCTCATTAAGTACTGTGAATATTTTTATTTTATTTTATTTTTATTTTTGTCTTTTGTTTTCTTTTTGATTTAGTTAATTGCTAATCCTCTTGTGGTAATTCTTGCTTAAGTTGTTCCTGATTTATGTTTTTGAGAGGACAGGTTCCTAGAGATCAACTGCAGTTTGATTCAGAAATAGAAAAGACAGCTCGGAACAACCGTAGAAGGAAAAAGATATCAAAGCAAGGAGCAATAGAAGAACCTTCCGCCAGCCCTCACAGAGATATTCAAGTAAATCAAGAAGAGGATATGGCTCAAAGAGACAGAGCTCCACCACCGCCTCCACCTAGAAGAACTATGGGGAACTATGCTATGCAGCAAGGGCTAAGACATTTCTCTAGCATAGCAATGCCTGCTACCACTCGACATGTAGAAATGAAGGCAGCCTTCCTCAATCTGATTAGTGTCAACCAATTCACAGGGATGGATAATGAAGATCCATACTCTCATCTTGCCACATTTTATGAGTTTGTTGGAACTATGGGGTTTGAAGAAGGTGATATTGAATATGCTTACCTACGTTTGTTTCCTTTTCCATTGGCAGGTAAAGCAAAAGAATGGTTGAAGTCTCATCCCAATCAGAGTCTCACAAGCTGGAATGATGTAGAGCAAAAATTTCTGCATAGATTTTTCCCACTGTCCTATTTCATCAAGGCCAAGTCGGACATTTCCACATTCAGGCAAGGGTCAGATGAAGCATTCTGTGATGCTTGGGAACGCTTTAAAGTGATGCTCAGAAAATGCCCAAATCATGGCTTGGAAGACATAACACAACTGACCATTTTTCACAGTGGTCTGAGGCCTGACACTAAGATGATATTGGATGCAGCAGCTGGAGGTACCATGATGGATGTGGATGTAGAGCAAGCAACAAGAATCATTGATGCTCTAGCTTCTACAGACTATCAGGCCCAACATGACAGGCAAGTTGTTCAAAAGAAGGGAATGCTTGATCTCAGTACCTCTGATGCACTCTTAGCTCAGAATAAGATCTTGACCTAGCAGATAGAGGCAATCACAAAGCAATTATCAAAATTGCCTCAGCAGCTACAGGCTGTGCAGTCCTCGACCAATCAAGGCCAAACTATGAAGTGCGAATTTTGTGGAGGTGACCACCCAAATGGACAATGCTCTTATCAAGTCAATCCTTCACAAGAAGAGGTTCAATATATAGGAAGTCAAGGTAGACAAGGTGGTTTTTCTGGAAATTATCATAATAATGCATCTCAAGGGTGAAGAAACAATCAAAGTCAAGGTTTTGGGTGAAAACAGGATGCTGGTCCATCTAATAGGCAACCCCCTTTTCAGCAGCAACAACAATTCTCTTCAACTCAAGATAAAACAACCAAGTTGGAAGATACTTTGAAAAAATTCATGCAAGCCTCTATGGCATCAGAAGAATACAGAGGCCTCCATCAGAAATCTTGAGACACAAGTTGGCCAACTAGCCAAACAGTTAGCAGATCAACAAGGAAGCCAATTCTCAGCCAACACCCAAACCAACCCCAAGAAGCATTGCAAGGCAATTACAACAAGGAGTGGAAAGGTTGTGGGAGAAGGTATTGGTGATAAGCTAAATGTTGAAGAGAGTGGAGTGGAAGAAGAAAAAAATGAGAGTGAGGGAGAAAAAGAAAAGAGTAGAGAAGAAAGTGGGAAGAGTGAGAAAAATGACAAGAGTGAGAAAAATGACAAGAGTGAAAGTCAGATGAGAAGTCCCTCTGTGAGGGATATTCCTTACTCACATGCTCCCTCAAGGAAGGATAGGGATAGACAATTTGTAAGATTTATGGATGTTCTAAAAAGGCTGCAGATTAATATTCCATTCACTGAAGCCCTGGAGCAAATGCCAACTTATGCCAGGTTTATGAAAGAGTTATTGACAAAGAAAAGAAAGATCCCTGATTAGGAAACAGTTGAACTAGAAGCTGGGTGCAGTGTCATCATTAAAAAATCCTTGCCACAGAGATCCGGAGATCCAGGAAGCTTCACCCTACCTGTTACCATAGGAAATCTGACCGTGGAAAGAGCTCTATTAGATCTTGAAGCTAGCATCAACCTCATACCCCTCTCTATGCTAAAGAAAATTGGAGAAGTTGAAGTGAGACCCACAAGGATGACACTACAACTGGCTGACAGGTCAATAAAGCACCCCTATGGAATTGTTAAAGACATGATAGTGAAGGTGGAAAAATTCCTATTCCCCGTTAACTTTGTGGTTGTGGATATTGGGGAGGATGCTGAAGTTCCTCTGATCCCAGAAAGACCATTCATGAAGACTGCAAAGATCATCATTGATGTTGATAAAGGGAAATTGAAGGTGTGTGTGCAGGATGAAGAAGTGAGCTTTGACGTATTCGAAGCCATGAAACATTCAAGTGGTGCAAGAGAGTGCTTCAGAGCAGATATTTTGGATGAGATCTATACTAAACAACAAACAAGGCTATGTACCTCTGAGCCTTTGATGAAAGGTCTCACCAATAACCTTGAAGAGTTGAATGAATGAGAAGAAGAAGAGGTGAAGGAGTGCTGGGAAGAATTGGGGAAGGCAAAGGAGATTCCTAAAAGCAGTGCCCAAAAGCCAGAGGAGATGGAGGAAAAGAGCTCTAAACCGTAGAAGATAGAGTTAAAACAGTTGCCACCTCACTTGAAATATGTTTTCCTTGCTGAAAATGGGGAACAACCGGTTATCTTGAGTAGCTCATTGACAGCAAATGATGAGGAGAAAGTGGTTGAAGTCTTGAGAGCGAACAAGGGAGCAATTGGATGGACTATATCTGATCTAAAGGGTATCAGTCCTTCGTACTGTATGCACAAGATCCACATGGAGCAAGATTTCATACCAGTGGCACAACCTCAGAGACGCTTAAATCCCACTATGAAAGAGGTTGTGAAGAAGGAGGTGCAGAAATTACTGGAGGCAGGAATGATCTTCCCTATCTCTGATAGTGCCTGGGTTAGTCCAGTACAAGTGGTACCAAAGAAAGGTGGAATGATAGTGATTCATAATGAGAAAAATGAGTTGATTCCCACCAGGACTGTCACAGGATAGAGGATGTGCATAGACTATCGGAAGTTAAATCAAGCTACTCGGAAGGATCACTTCCCACTGCCCTTCATGGACCAAATGTTGGAGAGGCTTGCTGGAAAGGCCTACTACTGCTTTTTGGATGGGTACTCTGGGTACAACCAAATTGTGGTAGATCCAGAAGATCAAGAGAAGACAGCCTTCACTTGCCCCTTTGGAGTGTTTGCTTATAGGAAGATGCCATTTGGGTTGTGCAATGCCCCCGCCACATTTCAGAGGTGTATGCTTGCCATTTTCTTAGACTTGATAGAAAAATGTATTGAAGTGATTAAAAAATGTATTGAAGTGTTCATGGATGACTTTTTTGTGTTCGGAGCTACCTTTGAAGATTGCTTGGAAAACTTAGACACTGTACTGAAGCGGTATGTAGAGACCAACCTGGTGTTAAATTGGGAGAAGTGTCATTTTATGGTGAAGGAAGGGATTGTCCTGGGCCACAGAATATCTGGCAAGGGAATTGAAGTTGATAAAGCCAAAGTAGAAGTGATTGAGAAGCTGCCGCCATCGACCAACATTAAGGGTGTCAGAAGCTTTTTGGGGCATGCCGATTTCTATAGAAGATTCATCAAGGATTTCTCAAAGATCGCCAAGCCTCTTTGTAACTTACTGAATAAGGACACTTCTTTCCATTTTGATAATGATTGCATGATTGCTTTTAAATGTTTGAAAGAAAAACTTATTTCTGCACCTATCATTACTGCTCCTAATTGGAATCTTAATTTTGAACTTATGTGTGATGCAAGTGACTATGCTATAGGAGCAGTATTAGGACAGAGAAAGGAAAAAGTTTTCTATGTAATACACTATGCAAGTAAAATTTTAAATGATGCTCAAAGTAACTACACTACTACTGAAAAGGAGTTGCTTGCCATAGTATATGCATTAGAAAAATTTAGGTCCTATTTGATAGGTTCTAAAGTTGTTGTTTTTACTAATCATGCTGCTATTAAGTACTTGCTGAATAAATCAGATTCCAAACCAAGACTTATAAGATGGATTTTATTATTGTAGGAATTTGATCTGGAGATCAAGGACAAAAAGGGCTGTAAAAACAATGTAGTTGATCACTTGTCACGTCTTGCTAATGAGGAGGTGACAACTCTTAAGCCAGAGGTGCTGACTGAGTTCCCTGATGAGAAGCTCCTGGCTGTACAAAAAGGCCATGGTTCGCAGACATGACAAATTTCAAGGCTGCTGGAGTTGTCCTAGAAGACTATGATTGGTGTCAAAGAAAAAAGCTCTTCAAAGAGGCCAATCAGTATGTCTGGGATGACCCTCACTTATTTAAGATCGGGGCTGATAAAGAACAGCTGCTAAAGCCTTGCAAGCTGGATTCTTTTAACCCTCCCTCTTCAAGGATGCAAATGAGTATGTCAAGAGGTGTGACAATTGTCAGAGAACTGGGAGCATCTCCAAAAAGAATGAAATGCCTTTGAACAACATTCAGGAGGTAGAAGTCTTTGACTGCTAGGGGATTGACTTCATAGGCCCACTACCATCTTCACTTTCAAATGAGTATATCCTACTGGCAGTGGAATATGTCTCTAAATGGGTGGAGCCCCGCATGCTTGAAGGAGGTTCAGTAGCTGAACGGGAAGTTAGTAGCTCTCTCTCGCTTCCTGCCAAGACTGGCCGAGAAGGCGAAACCATTCTTCAGACTGCTAAAGGGAGCCAAGGCCTTCACGTGGGATGAAGCTTGTGAGGACATGTTCACCAACATTAAGAGAGACCTGTCTGCGTTGCCAATATTGATCAGCCCGCCTCTCGGGGCCCGCTATTGGTGTACTTAGCCGTTGCACAGTCGACAATCAGCTCCGTGTTGGTGTACGAAGAAGGCCGAAAGCAGAGCCCCGTGTACTTTACAAGCAGAACTCTCCAGCCAGTTGAAGAGCGTTATCAAGTGATTGAAAAGTTGGTGTTAGCCCTGATATTTTCAGCCAGAAGACTGCGGCATTATTTTCGCATTCATAGTATGACGGTAAAAATCAATTTCCCCCTGAAGCAGGTGTTACAAAGGCCTGAGTTAGTAGGAAGAATGATGGCTTGGGCAGTAGAGCTGTCAAAGTTCGACCTTCACTATGAATCGAGGGGACCAATGAAGGCACAATTTCTGGCCGAGTTCTTGACTAGTTACCTCCGGTAACCGAGGAAAAGACGGCGTGGTTGCTCAGTGTTGACGGATCATCCAATAGGAAGGTTAGCAGAGCCGGAGTTATCTTGGAGGGTCCTGGCCAGATCGCCATAGAGCAGTCCATCAGGTTCGGGTTTACAACTTCCAACAACCAAGCTGAGTATGAAGCCTTAATTGCAGGGTTAAAGTTGGCAAAGGATTTAGGAGTCAGAAATCTTAGGTGTCAAACAGATTCCCAGTTGGTAGCAGGGCAGATGAATGGTGAGTACCAAGCTAGAGAACCTTTGCTACAAAAGTATTACAACATGGCCCGAAACTTGATCCTTCTATTTGAAGACGTTGTCGTCGTGCATGTTCCACGTACTAGCAATGACAAGGCTGACATTTTGTCTAAGTTGGCCAGCACCAAAAAACCAGGAAGCACCAAAAAACCAGGACAACATAGAATGTTAATCCAAGAAGTCTTGAATACCCCCAGTTGGGACCATGAAAGTACATTTCAAATTCAGCCCGGAGTGACAAGCTGGATGACGCCCATCTTGGATTTCCTGGTTAACGACGTGTTACCTACAACCAATGCGGAGGCTCAGAAGATTAGAAGGCAAGCCGCTTCTTTTACGATAATCAACGGTGAACTTTTCAAAAGGGGATTTTCTTCCCCTCTGTTGAAATGTCTAGATCGTACACAGGCCGACTATGTCTTAACTAAGCTCCATAGGGGTATATGCGAAATGCACTCGGGTGCCAGGTCCATGGCGGTGCGAGTTCTCAAGGCTGGGTACTACTGGCCGACGATCAGGCAGGATGCCTGAGCCTTCACCAGCAAATGTCGTGAATGTCAACAATACGGGCCCGTCTTCAACGCGCCCCTGGAAGAGTTGTATCGGATGGGAACCCCATGGCCTTTTAGCAGATGGGGCATAGTTATCCTGGGACCATTCCCATTGGCCAAGGGTCAGGTGAAATTTCTCATAGTCGCGATTGATTACTTCACCAAGTGGATAGAAGCTGAACCCGTCGCCACGATAATAGCTCGTCGAGTGTAAAACTTTCTATGAAAACATATCATTTGCAGGCACGGTTTGCCGCACAGCGTAGTGATTGACAACGGCAGGCAGTTCACGGACAGCAGGTTGGAATTATTCTTGAAACAACTCGGGGTGAAGCATCTCGTGTCAAGCGTAGAACATCTCCAAACTAATGGACAGGTAGAAGCGACCAATAAGGTCATTCTGAATGAGCTAAAGAAGAAGTTAGGGCAGCTAAAGGGCCTATGGGCTGAGGAAATACCAGGGTTACTGTGGGGGTACCATTGCACCCCCCAATCTTCAACCAAAGAAACCCCTTACCGACTCACATACGGGTTCGACGCCATGATATCGGTAGAACTCAGGGAAGTATCATGGAGAAGAGCAAACTTCGACGAAGAAGGCAACACAAACAGCCTTCGAGTAAATTTGGATTTGGTCCAAGAGGTAAGAGAAGAGGCCTAAGTCAGGGAGAAGGCTGCCAAGCTAAGGGCAGCTCGGCGATACAATACCCGACTGCGGGAAAGAAGCTTCCGGAAAGGTGACTTGGTATGGAGGAAGAGAGGAGAAGCTAGCAGAAAAAAGCAAGAGGGCAAACTGGCCCCAAATTGGGATGGACCCTTTAGAGTGATAGATACCTTTCACAATGGGGCATAAAAGTTAGAAGAGTTGAGTGGCAAACTCATACCACGAACATGGAATGCCACTCACCTCAAAATGTATTACAGTTGATTGATGAATATAGGTACGGAGTACTCTTTCCTTGACTTGGATTTTTCCCTAAGGAGAGTTTTGACAAACAAGGTTTTAGCGAGGCCCGTGACCGGTGTCAATGAGAATAAAATTATGATAAAGTGCTTTTTCTTTTATGCATAGCTTTATATTAGCAATCGTTCGATACACCTAGAAGTAAGTATTTAGCGCAAGCGGGTTCACAAGTATGTACCGTACCCGAAGGTAAGTCAGCGCAGAGGCCCCTGAAACCAAAATAATACCGGGTTAACGAGTATGTACCATACCCGAGGCACGGGGCACCCTTGCAGCTAATATAATATCGGGTTAAAGAGTATGTACTGTACCCGAGGCACGAGACACCCTAGCAGCTAAAATAATACGGGTTAATGTGCATGTACCGTACCCGGTAACAATTCAGCGAAGGGCACCCTACGAACTAAAACAAAAATGGGTTAACGAGTTTATACCGTACCCAAAAACTGTTCGACGTGAGGTACCCTGAAAGCTACAGGGGTATAAGCAATAAGCACATACCCGAGAACGTGTTAACATGCAATGTTTGATTAAGAGGGTGCGATTCGGAATGCGTTAACATTTCGAGAGTTGTAACGAGAGAAAAGATATTTAGATAGGCAAGGTCCAAATATATGTGCATACAACGGTTATACAGTCATCCTTAAAATATTAGAACTTAGAATAAATCAAGTAGAAGAGGTGGGGGATGGATCCTTCTCGGGTTGGTCATCATCCTCGTCAATATCAAAACGGGTAGGATCAATCTGGGGGGCCAAAGAAAGAGCTTGCTTCATGGTCTTGAAAACGCCATTCTCATAAACATCAACACAAGCCTTTTCAAGTATGAGCTTTTCAGCGCCCCAAGCAGCACTTTTGCGGGCCATCTCCTACAACTCGGTCACCAGGGTCTCCACCCGAGACAGCTCCTTCTGGCAATCAATCAGCTCGGCCTCACGTTGATCGTACAACTCCTGAAGGTGGGTAACTTGGCCTTCCTTCTAGTAGAGAGCACGTTTTTTCTTGGCCATCACCTTCTTGGCATCCTCCAACTCGGCCTCCAGCACCTTCCCGGCTTGAGTCTGGTCCGCCACTTGCCTCTCGAGGTCGGAAACGCACTCGCGAAGGCCAGGACGTCCCTCGGCCGCCCGACGTTGGTGCTGCACGATCGACAGGCATCTTGCCAGCATAACGGCCCCGGTCTCGAGGCAACCGACCTCGCCCACCTTGTTCATCAACTCTGCATCATTAGGGTAGAAGTAGCTTACATCTTTGGCCTGGCGAGCAACGTGCCAGTTGGATTAGACCCCGGGATAGTTGATGCTAAGGTGGTCAAGGCGGATGGCTGGCCCCGGACCACGAGAAGTCAGACCAGAGGCCTGGGGACGCGAGCTGGTAGCCACGTCAGTCATGGAGGGTTGTATGTTGATTGCAGGGGAAGGCTCGGTAAAAGGGTGGGGTGAGCCCGCACCCCCTTCGAGAAAGCCTTCTAAGTTGATAACTTCTAGAGTAGGTTCAGAAGGGGTGACACCTGTCATAGCAGACAAGTTGGAAACCCCGATTAGCTTCGTGGCCTCGGCAGGATGAGGCGACATACCGGCAGCAGAATGGGAAGGGGCACTCGATTCATGTTTGGCGGGAGCAGCGCTAGGGGAATTAGAGGCATCACTTTTTTGCCTCTTAGCAGCCTAAGGTCGGCCATGAAGTCGCGACGCCCTCCGAGTTTGGCTCGGAGTTTCTTCATATCCACATTGTTGCCCATGATCTCTGCAAGATAAAAACAAGGGTGAGCAACATAAGTAATTACCATGGGTTTGATGAGAAAGCTATACCTAGGAATAAAGAGTCGGGATCGTCTACGAGTGGAAGACAGAGGAGCGCCCGGGTTTTGAGGGGGCAAGGGAGCTGCCTAATGGTATCTATAACCACTTTCTCCTCGAGAGTAAGCTGATAATCAGGTCGTGGCGGAAACCGAGTAGGTTTCTGCCAGTACAAGGGGTGCCGCGAAGTATGATCGGGGTGGAACAAGAGTCGACTTTCCACGTCCTCGGGGTGGCAGCGCAACTTGAAGAATTTTGTCTTAAAGTGCTTGTAGGATGAGTTGTACAAAGTAAAGAGAGGGTTGCCGTGGCTAAAGCTTAGAGAAACCCAGCCAACGAGTTTTCCAAACTTCATTTCGTAGAAGTAGGTAAAGGCGTTCACAGAGGGCACCAACCCGAGCTGGTCGCATAGCAACTCAGAGCATCGTAGGAAAGCCCAGCTGTTGGAGTGTAGTTGGCTCGGGGCAATATTCATCAAATTCAGCATACCCGCCTCGAAGTCGTTCAGGGGAAAAGTAATGTTGTATTCTTTGAACAGATAGTCGTACACGTAGACGAAGTCATGGCTATTGAGGCGAGGCTTCATGTACACCCGCTCGTGCGCTCTGCAAGGCCTAGCTAAGGCGTGCTCAGCAACCGAATCCTAACAAGGGGGTATACAGAGACAAATTGGTCCACTTTGTTCCTAGTATCGAATTTGGAAGTGTGCCTATCTACAGAGTTATGTACCCAAGAGTTCTCGGGGTCGGCAATGGGAGGGTGTTGCAGAACCCTCCTAACTTTCTTCAAAGCCCTTGAGGGCCCTGGGTTCGTGGTGAAGGGGTTAGGGTTTTTCCTTTTACTGGAAAAATCAGGCATAGTTGAAGCCACTGGAATAGCACCAGTTGGTCGGTGGTGAGGTGGACTCACGATCACCTGGCGTAGAGGCAGTGCGCTCAGAGGAACTCGCTTCACCCATGGGAGTTACTTTCCTATCTAATAAATTTTTACGAACGCCAGAAGAAGCAGAGTAAGAAGAGGATGCCATAAGCGTACCTACGGATGATGCTACTGGATGAAGGAAGAAGGAGCGCAATACAAGCCTGGAATCGAGAAAGGAAGCTGGGAGGTTAAGAACCTGGAAGGTCGGGGAGCTGGAGAGGTGGTTGCTGAAGGAAGGCGAAGAGTCGAGTGAGAAGTCGAGGAGCCTACCCTCCAATCAATACAGGCTCCAGCTCAAAAGCCAAAGGCCGAATCGAACGGACGGGGACGAGCCATGCTCTGCAGGGTCCATGTGGCGTCATCTAGCGGGAAAAGAGAAGTGTCTTTCAGAAGTCGCTTCACCCCTTTTTCTCTGGACTTCATTTAATGAAGAAGTGATGGCTCAGCCGTTCGGCACGGAACCCGGCAAAAAGAGGGGGAAAGTTCGACCTCACCCAGGCGGGAAAGGGGATCAAAATGTAATTGCCCCTAGCCGGTTGTCTTGCTTGGCATGCGTCAAACCGATAACAACTCGGTCGTTGTGGTAAACCAGCGACTGGAATCCTGAATTAGAGGGGCTTGTGTACCTACCCCGTAGTAGGGCCAGGTTCGCCCGGACTTGCGCGGTTTCACCTGACCTCTCGACATTATGACTGGTGACCGTTACGGATCCAGATGTTAATTCGGGATTCACAAAGTCTCTCCCCAGCGGGAGGTAGGGAAACAGACTCTAGAAGGAGCCTATAAAGAAAAAGATCAAAGACAAGAAAAAAGGAGAAAAAATCTTCTTTACCATACACTTTTATTTACTTTAGTAAGACACCTAAAACACTCTTACTGATTTAAGCGTCAGAGTGTCTTTTGTGATGTCAACTCCTCGAATTCCACAACCAGTGCCGCTACCAGGAAGAACTGCGCCTCGGGTCAAGTAAGAACAACTTTTTTCCAAATCATCTATTATATGATAATCATAGTATCTCTCATCTTATTTGATTCCCTTTTTCAAATTCCGGACAAAAGTTGATTGGTGCATACCCATGAGTTTCTTGTCATTTCAACACGAATTTGATAATTATATAATCAATGGGACCCGAAAACTGAATAGTTTGATATTTTACCAGGTGTTAGATTATTCACGTAATTATATTTTTATTTCACGAATCAATGCCTTTTGTTACTTAGTACACCACGAGATAGACATGGGCTCCAAGATCCATTAGCCCACGACGCTAATCACGCTACTGATCTGTTAATGATTTTAACATGTACACAAATATGGTAGAACAATCTTAGGAATGACTTTCTATTTCACATTAAGTAGTAAAACACAAGACCAACAAAACTACAACCTTACTATTTTAGTTACTGTATCATGTAAGTTATAGATACTGCAACTTGGGATTTACAACAGTAACAGTTCAGAGCTTTAAATCCATCCTCCTTCAGATTCATATTATTGGAGGCATACTTCTGTGGCAAAGCTCTGCAGATGATAAAGCATGAAGGGGTAATTCATTGAAAGTAAAAACCTAGTAGATTCTGAAAAGAAAATTAATTAAGTACTTAAACAATGTGCACGCTGTCTCAGCACTTCAAGGTCCATTTCAATGTTTCAAGGATATCCGGACAGATAAAAATATAGGAAACCAATCCGGCTCCGTGCGAATTTCATCAAAGCAAACAGGGAGAAATACTAAATGTTCTTGAGACAACTCGGTATATTGATGAAGGGACATTAGTTAAAACATTATCTTAAAATTGATCTTTTTGTTATTTTCACTCAAGCCAAGCAATAAATTTTGCTCAAGTGAAAATATAACATAAAATCAATTTTATTTTTGATTATATTTTTGTTAATAAAGTATGAAATCAGTTTTTTATTCTCGGGGGTATAAATTCAACGGTTTTTTTAATGGATTAAATGAGAATGGTTAAATATAAATATAAATAGAATATTGATTATATATATATGGGTGTGTATGTACATATGAATACATGTGCATTTGTGTAGATTGTGTTTCTATCACTTAGTTTTGTTGTGATGACAACTTAATAAAAATAGTATAACATATGTAATTTTCTAAGTGTAATTTATCGTTTATATCTTTTAAAAATAGAGTCAAGTGTATACAAGAATTATGTGTGTTATTTGAAAATAAAGTCAAATGTCTCTAACAATAATGTTTATGATGTATATCATAAGAGGAAATTAATCAATTGAGAGTTACACACTTAATTTTCATATATATTTAATAAATTTATAAAATGTGTATCCTTAAGCATGGGTGAGATTTGAATGACTTCTATAAATTATAAATATATGATTTAATATGTATATATAAGATTTTAAAACATTAATTTGCATTTATGGTTGTTTTATTTTTTTAATTATAATGAGCTTGGTGTTACATAAAAGCAATAGCAAATTCTCATTAGAAATAATATAAGAAGAATGATATATATATATATATATATATATATATATATATATATATATATATGTGTATTCTAATATAATTTTGTTATTAAAATAAAGTTATATAGTTATATTTTATAATATATACTTATAACAGATATTTGCATAATAAGTTATACAGTAATTTGGTAACATGAACATATTCATTATATATATATATATATATATATATATATATATATATATATATATATATATATATATATTCTTCAATAGAGTCAATTATAATTTCAATACAAGAACTACTTTTAGATGAAAAAAGAGACTGAAAGATAATATTTTTAAATATGATCTATTGATTTCATAGTTTTTATTATTTTCAATATAATTATTTTTAATTTAATTATACTTATAATCTAATAACGAAACTGATAATGATAATGATATACATACAAATTACCCATAATAAATTATGTATAAAAAAGTGAGGATAAATTGATATTTTATGAATTTTTTCACAGTTCATTGAACACAATCGCAAGTTAATTTTTGTCCGTAAGTTTCATCCCAATTAAATTTTTTTAAACGAGTTAAAATCGTACATATATTCGTTTACGTTCATTTATCTCTTTGCTGTATCCGTAAACAGTTGTTAATAATTTAAAATTAATTTGATTAAATTAAATAAAGTAGCTCCTCATTAGTGCTTACCAGATTTTAAAAAGTTGGTTTAACTTGATATATTAATTTGATCTGACAGGTAGAAGCTGAATTAGGGCAACCCAGAAAGCTGCATGTGAGTAACTTCAATCAATCACAATCAGAATCAAACCTGATTTTATGACATCAACAATAATAATCCATCAGTCAAATGTAAAAGTAATCTAATTATAGCACTTATTTCTCTGCTACCAGCTTTATTACATATCAAATCAAACAACACCACCAACACTGTTAAAAATACTTGTTCAAGTTCTTTGCGGTGAATTAGGGTTTTCTAATATGAGAATATAAACCATATTTGTCAAAAGTTACGAAAAAAAGAACTGTTAACATTGAATGGTTTAACTTTTTAACCGGTGAGATTCTCTATGAGATGGGTGAGAAAGTGAGAAGAGGTGAGAATAATCTGAGAGAAGGAAAAGAAAGAAACAAGCGACTGAGCAATAAAGACTGAGAGTGATGATACACACAGCAACAGCCTTATTGCAGTTCAAAACACATTTGCATTTGCTTTTCATGTGACATTTTACTATATCTGGTCTTGTCTCTCTATAAATAAATCACTCATAACCTACTGTGTTCATAACCATTTAAGAAAATGATAGTAATGATAATAACAGCAACAAGTACAAACTTAGTGTTAATAAAAAATAAATGATAGTAATGGTTACTTCAGATTTTTCACAATCTAAATACAGAAACAACAATTTTAAACCAGATTTAATTTAATTGAAAAAACAATGAAATAATTTATTATATATATATATATATATATATATATATATATATATATATATATATATATATATATATAT
>Ga0209489_102742_pt1 | contig 35298 bp, 22 predicted proteins | sample SiratrowhiteBW_FD_187527 | JGI IMG/M metagenome (GOLD analysis project Ga0209489, IMG submission 187527) | Root nodule microbial communities of legume samples collected from California, USA - Siratro white BW (SPAdes) (version 2) | ecosystem: Host-associated > Plants > Roots > Nodule | place... | reverse complement strand
TATATATATATATATATATATATATAAACGAAACAATTTACTGAAAAAATATATAAATTGTGTACAATGGCTGCAAGGAGTCCATCTCTTGAATACTCTAATTATTAATCTTTTAAAAACCATCCACCATCATAAATACATTACTGAAAACACAACAATGTATTTTAAAGAATAAAGTATACTAAGAACCTTCACAATTAACAATCGATATTATAACTAATTTAAATTTTATTAAATATAGAATTAATTCATCTCATCTTCTAATTAACAATTGTAAGTGAGTTTTATCATCTAAAATGCATCATTTATGTGTCTAAAATAATATAAATTTCAGTAAAAAAAATCTCTGTACATTACATTTTTTTATTAATATGATCAGCAAAAAAAAATGTTATTAATTTAACACTTTTTCTTTTATAATTAGGTGAATTATGTATGGATTTTATTTAAACCAAAAAATTAAAAAAACAAATGGAATGACATTAGCAAGTGTTGACCAACTTTATGCCAGTACATAATTATCTCAGCATAGGTTTGGATCATCTTACACGAATTCACACTAGTTTGTTGAATGAGTTAAAATATTCAATGAAATTCATATGATGTTACACCTTCAATTACTCGTGCAAATAAATATGAGGTTCATTTTTCTCGAGAAAATGACATGCATGAATAAGTTATAACGTAGAATTTCTGGCCACTTTTTCTGACATTAATTATATAGGACACATGTGGCATGTTGAACAAAAACTAAAAAAAAAAAAAAAAAAAAAAAAAACATGTGTTACACGTCACCAAAATATTAGAAAAAGTAAAGTGTTACATAATTATCTTTAAGCTTTGATTCCTTATGTGTATGGATCGACAAGTTAAAGGATAGAGTCATGTTCAAGTGTGTACCTTAAGATGGTTTTGAATTTGAATATTGCATATAAAAAAATATGATTGAGAATGGAGATTCTATTGAAAATAATCTTTTAAAATTTTTGGATTAATTATGGGTTAATCAATAAATACTTGGTGTCAATAAGAGAAAAGATGGAATGAAAGAGAGGGTTTATTTTTAACTCTAAATCTTAAATTTCATACAAAAGTTATAGTAAAATTATAAAAGTAAGATTAGTGAAAACTATTAATTGGTGAAATTAAATAATGTACTCTTTATAAATAAATAAATAAAAGTGCCAATGAAAATTGTTCCAACCTTGTGGGTCAATTTTTGAGTGCGTCAATAAAATGAATGAGTATTGGGGTAGGCATTCTCATTGTTTTGATCATTTGAAAGAGAAATGATTGATATGGATAAGCTTTTCAAAAAAAAAAAAAAAAAATAGTTAGGAAAGAAAAGAAAATAATTTAGGGATGTATTGAAATCGGATTTTTTAAGAGGATTTTTTGTAATAGTCATATTTCAATCAAAAATTTTAAACATTAAAATAAGCTATCTATAGTATTCAATTAAGAATATCAATATACTTTTAAGATGGCAACAAAATATGGTGGTATTTAATTGAAATTTTAAAAGACTCAAAAAGAATAATTAATATTTAAAATAAGACATATTTCAATGATTATGTTAATGTTTAGATCTTGATGATATTTGTGTGACTTTTATTTATATGTATAAATATTATTTCCACAAAACAATCTGACCCATGATTTAGACTTATTCGTTATCAACGAGATGAAAATTTAGTTATTAAGAGGTTTATGAAAATAAAACAAAGAAAAATTAATAGAGAAAAAAGTATTAGATTTTGGTTGAAAAAAACTTGATATATATATATATATATATAAATATAAATATATATATATATATAAATATATATATATATATATATATATAAAGTAATAAAGTATATCTATTTTACAGTTCCTTAAACCTTCGTGTTTTAAAAATAAAATATTTAAACTAGTAATTAAAATTTTCAATCTATATTAATCAAATTTAGTTATATTATATATGTTTTTAGTGAACTTTTTTATGTTTTTAGATAAGATAATGAAAAATTAAAAGTGGAAAAAGAAAGAGAAAATTATTTAGATTAAGAAAAGAAAGTAAAAATAAAAAAATAAATACAATTATTTATTATTAGTATTTTAATTTATTTAATGTTTATTATAATAAACAAAAACACAAATATTAATGAAATATTAACAAGTCGAAAATATAATGGATTATGTAAATATAAATAATATATAATTAATTATATCTTTATCTTATTATGTAAAAAAACATAATCTATCATGTAGCTTTCATACAAAATGCAAAAAATGATTAAAACAGTTTTATATGCATATCTTTTTCATGTTTCATAAGTTTTTATTTTTTGTTCTTTAAACTTTCTTTGAAATTTCTAACAAACAAGTTGTGAAGTAGCTTTCATATTTCAAAGCTTTTTTTTGGTACATGTCCCATCTGGTACTCAGAGATGACATGGAAACAGCAAACAATTTTGTCCATTCATGTTTGGAAAATAAAAGCCAGGTTTCTCACATGGATTCTTTTTTATACATCAATTCCCCACCTACTAAGGCTCCTTCTGAACTTAATTTAATTGGAAATTACATCTAATAAAGATTATGCTTATCCAACACTGCTCAATCATAGAGACAGATAAAATTAGATTATGAGTGGAATAATGTAATTTTTTATTGATGTTTGAACTTAGATTCTCATTCTTTGTCAGAATAAAAAATTACACTTACATGAAACAATACAACTGTAGTACATCTTTATGATAAACTTATATATCCATTCAATTAAATATGATTATCTTTTTACTCAATAATACATGGTTGAAATTTAATGTATATATATGGTAGCTTTCTTCTTATACACTCGATTGAAATTAAATATTTTTTATTATGAAAAATTATTTATTGTACAAGTCATATTACATATCTCTCCACAAGCAAAACTTGCAAAAAATTGTTGTCGTGTGATAAGAAAGCTGTTTCAGATACTATTCATGCATGTTTGATACTTGTTTAAAATTTTGGAATGTATATTTTTAACATGTGAAAATAAAATTTTGAACCTTGCAATCGAAAGTTATCAACTTATTGTTAGATTTCTTTTTCATTTCATTTTAAATATAAATTCAATTATTAAAAATTCCTTCACATTATTTTTTGTAGGTTTATTGCACATGTGGTTTTTTCACAATTAATCCAAACACACAAAACCTTTAAAAATAAATATTTTTTTTCTGATAAGAACAGAATGAAGATAAAAGGAAAACAGCTTGATCAAGGAATAAGCTTTAATGGTTCCCTTATATAAAATTTCAAAAGTCTTCTATAGTTCCCTTATATAAAATTAAAAAGTCTTCAATAGTTCCCTTATATAAAATTAAAAAGTCTTCAATGGTTCCCTTATATGAAATTCGAAAGTAAGTCTTTACTTGTTCCCTTGTCTAAAATTAAAAAGTAAGTCTTTAATGGTTCCCTTATATAAAATTCACTTTAACTATTCCATTAACATTAATTAATGGTTTCATTATATTTAAATACTAGCATTTTAAGTGGTCATATTAGAAATTGAAACACCCCAATGGCTTAGTTGTATATGGAACAAAATGAAGGACATGTCTGCAACTGCAATCACATCAATTATTACTTAAAAAAAAATAATTAATAATTTTCCTCTCTCTCTGTAACATCATATCATTTGTTGAACTGGCTTCATATATAAATGAAGTCTAAATTTATAGCATTAATTTTGAGTTATGAATTTTACCATTATTTACAGTTATCACAATTTACAGTTCAACTTCATTAAAATTATTACAGTTTCAGAATAAACTCCATATTAGCATAATTCAACTGTATTAAAAAAAACTCTTATTTATAATTAATAAGTTTATGAATAAAACATACAATTAACAATTAACAAGTTCAGAAACAGAATATATATTATGTCAAGGACAAATGAGTCTTTTCAAGTCCTCTGTCAGGTCCACACATGTAACTCTTGTCTTTAACATTTCTCAGTTTCAGACTCCATTGGTAAGAACACAAGAAGTTTCACTAGATTTTTTGTCATTTGCACTTTAAATGACGAAAATATCCTTGGAGGGTCCTATAAAGTGACCATACCCTTTATTGTCCCTCACTTCTCTTAACTCTATCATCTTCAAAGTTCACACACAGAACCATCACAATGGCTTTCAATCAAGAGTTAGAAGCTGTAACCCAAGCTTTCTCAGGTTCTCTCATTCTCTTTTGCATGTCCTTATCAAACATGCTAAATTAATCAAAAGGGTATATTAAAGTTTAGGTTTTTTTTTGTTAAAATGATTAAATTTAGAGTATTTTTGCTGTGAATACCAATTTTGAATGAGCTTATATACAGATAAGTTTATATAATGTATTGGTATGACAGAAATTAATAATCTTTTGGAAAACCAAATCTTTCAGGGCATGGAGTGGATGAGAAATCATTGATAACAATACTGGGAAAATGGGATCCTCTGGAGAGAGAATCTTTCAGGAAGAAGACACCACATTTGTTCACTGAGGATCATGAACGCCATTTTCAGAGGTGGGATGATCACTATGTTCGTCTTCTCAAGCATGAATTCGTGCGTTTTAAGGTACATTTTTCCTTTTAGGTTAATTTGTTCTGTGTACAAAATATTATGTTTATGGTTACTCTGTTCTCCAATGTCAGAAGTGAATTCCTTTGAGAGTTGAAGATCCTTGGAAACTATGAAATGTAAATTCATGGCCAGATGTTGATATTATCTTTTATTTTGTAATTTATTGATTGCTGATCATTTGACAGCACAAAAAATAACTTCACCAACTTTACAACTCTATAAATTAATATTTTAACTTTTAACTTTTTAATTTAAAATACTAATATGTAGTATTATATTATTATTATTATAATGAGTTGTATGAATTTTTTACTTTTCAGAGTGTCAAAAGTATCTTTTTTCTAATTTATTTGATGATAAAGTCAAAGCTGAATTGTTCTCGTTAAGCTACATGAGCATATAAGGGCATATGAAAAAAATGTTAATTTGGGATCAATAATTGTTTGTGTTTCAATTTGATTATATACTAAAGGAGTTTGTTTGAACTTTTATATATTGAAAATAACATTACAGGTTTTATGAAAAAGTAAAAGTTGGTTTCTGATATATTATACTGATAAGAAGAGCTTTGCATTTTAAAGCGGGTTATAAATATAATTACATTTTTTCAATAGTAAATAGAAATTCTCAAAATAATCAGAAATATGTTTTCCCTTTTAGATTCTTTTCTTTTCAAAAGTTCAAACAAAAGCAAAGACACTGATTATTTTTATTTTTTTTATATTTTCAATAAAAAAACCATACACAAATTGACTCTACATGATTTTTGTAATCATGAATTCAATAAATATGTTAAAGTAACAAAACTATTCACATTTTTCCATAAAATAAATTTTCCCTCTTGTATAGTTTTTTTCTTACATTTTTTCATTAATGTATATTCTGATATTGTTACATTGAGGAACTGAGAAGAAATACTTATTATTATTATTATTATTATTATTATTATTAAATTATCTTTTCAATGTTAAAGAAGAAAAGCAATGACAATTTCTGGCAGATATCACTTGGATTTATTCATTTTGAATACTTTCAAAAACAAGATCCAAATATAAAAATACATAGAACAAAAGTTGGAAAATTGATCTGATATGTGGCCCCTTATGTGAGTGGTTTAATCAGAATGCTGTGGTGTTGTGGTCCATGCACCCTTGGGAAAGAGATGCCCGTTTGGTAAAAGAAGCCTTAAAGAAGGGCCAAAATGCCTATGGAGTTTTGGTTGAGGTTGCATGCACTAGATCCTCAGAAGAGCTATTGGGAGCTAGGAAGGCCTACCATTCCCTCTTTGACTACTCCATTGAAGAAGATGTTGCCTCACGCGTCCATGGTATTGAAAGAAAGGTGAGCTACACTTGCACCATCTTGTCAGAGAAATTATTCTATGATCTTGATTCACCAGCTCATTATGCATCCATAGTTTATAGTCTCACTCAATCTTTGTGTGACATGTATGAGAAGTTTGTTATTAGTTCTTAACCATAATGGTTGTCATATAAAGCACATTTTTCGGTACATCCAATATAGTCTCACATTGCTAAGTCTAACAGCGTCTAAAATCTAATATAGTTTCACATTGCCTAAGTCTCACATCGTTTAAGAATCGAGATCAAAGTCAATTTAAATATATCTATCTTCCTCTCTTAATTTTTGATGTATTTTTTAAGGATAAAACTCAGAGCTTGATAAAATAAGTAGATGTTAGATTAGAAATGTGATGTTTAGGTGAATTTGTTGTATGTGATATGTCCTTTGAGTTATATAGCACAATATCTAAGTCAAATTAACACCTACTACTTGTGTGAACAGCTATTGATTGCTCTACTAAGTGCCTATAGATATGAAGGAACGAAGGTTAAAGATGACATTGCAAAATCAGAGGCCAAAACCCTCTCCAATGCCATCAAGAATGCTCATAAGAAGCCTATTAATGAGGATGATGAAGTGATAAGGATACTGGCAACGAGAAGCAAGCTACATCTTCAGGCAGTTTACAAGCACTACAAAGAGATTTCTGGCAAGAACCTTGATGAGGTAATAAATACTAGAGTAAATTATAGTCACAATAGTTAAAATTTTCTCAGATTACACACAACATCTTTCTTTTTTTCTATCTCTACACTACTTCTCTTGTTACATTTTTATGCATTAATTACAAGATGCTATTGTTGTAAATGTTACAAAAACAATGAGATTATGTGTGGTCTTAAAAAGTTTCAAGAAATATCAGTATGAGGTAGTCTAAACATACTGATGCACCATTACATTTGAGTTCTCTCATCTTCATATATTTATATAGTTTTGAGGTCAAATATGATGAGATTCTACTCCTGATTAAACATTCACTGCTTGTGGCTAGGATCTTGATGATTTAAGATTCAAAGAGACTGTGCAATGCCTTTGTACACCACAAATCTACTTCAGCAAGGTTAGATGAAGTTCTAATTATCCAGCCCTTGAAGTTCTTGCAAATGAAATTATGAAATTTGTTATGACTTGCTTTCTTTATTTGTGTCTAGGTTTTGAATGCAGCATTGAGAATTGATGTGGATAAGAACACTAAGAAATCTCTTACTCGTGTGATTGTTACTCGAGCTGACATTGATATGAAGGAAATAAAAGCACAGTACCATAACCTATATGGAGTTTCTTTGCCTCAGAAAGTTGAAGAGGTTGCTAGAGGAAACTACAAGGATTTCTTGCTAAACTTGATTGTGAGAGGAGGCTGATTCAACAAGTTAAAACCTTGGAAGATGAAATTGTTTTTAATTTCTATACCATGTTTTGTTTATCCTCCCAATTTTCCTTTGGTTGTTGCTGCTAATTTTCATTGCATGATGCTTCTTCATCTTGTATTGTTATTGTCACAAAAGCAAAAAGTGAAGAGTTTAATCAAATAAAATTGTTCTGATATTTCTTCCAAGACAAATATCCTTTTCTATCATGTTACAATTTTTGTTCTGCTTTAAAATGGAGCTTTGTTTTCCTTTCACTATGTTCTAAATGATGGCAATAGATGAAGTAGGAGAGTTCAATCCCTAAAAACATGAAATGAAAGCAAACAAAAAATGTATGTCACTAAAGATCCTAGACAATATATATACCATCAACTGAATAGATGAATTGTTGCAAAAATTCACTAATAATGAATTCTTTCACTGTTTTTTTTTTATCATACTATTTTTTATTTGTTAAAGTTCAATTTAAAAGCAAAATCCAATAAATGAGATAATAGACTTTTATACATAGTGATATTCAAATGGATATTTTAGTCAATATGACAGTATTAAATAGAAGGTTACAAACAATATTTTTAACATTTCTCTTACCAAAATATTTGAATATAACATAAAAGAAATTACATCAGACCATGAATTCTTGTTGTAGATAATTGTTAGGTAACAAATCTTAATCAAATATTACTAGAGAAAATGCTAAAGAAATAAAAGAAAAAATATCCAATTCTATAACAATAACTCTAAGAAGAGATTTTTTTTTTTTTTATTAGCAATAAAAAGTTTAGGACATTTCGAACCTTTGACAGGTCTAGGAGTTGTTGGAGGGGTCTGAATTGTGGATTGGGTGAGTTATATAGATTTTTAGGAGTTTTGGTGGAGTTGGTAAAACATGTGTTCATGGTGATCCTACATTTGAAGGATAATAATCAAACAACTAAATAATCATACATGCTTTACAGAGAAAGTTTTCAGTGATGAAACTGATATTTAAAAGGTAAAAGTTATTACCATTTTATTAAAGAAACATGGAAATTATACTAGTACATAAATTTTAAGATAACCTAATTTAACTTCTCTAAGTTAGGTTTGTTCTTTCTTATATATTACAAAATTTTATCTTTAATAGACATAATATCTTTAAAAAAAAATTGAATGTTCTCTGTCGAGATTCAATGAGATAATGAAAATTTATTAACATTAAAGTTGTTCATCCAATAATATCAAGCATAATTTTTATTTAATTAATTAAGATTATTTATAATTAATATTAGTTGGAGTTAATTTTCTATTAATATTAATCTAAACTTAGATTATATTATTTCTCAATTAATATTTTTCATTTGATGTTTTATATATTTATGTTAATTGAAATATTTTATAAAAATAAGAAAATTTAAATTTAATATATTTAAATTATTTATACAAACAAAAATTTGAAATAAACAATTTAAAATAAAAATAACTTAACGTCATTGTCACTTGATCAGAAATTGATTTTATTGCTGTGAATTATAAATCCAAATGGATTGAAACTAAATTAAAATTTATATTTTTTTAAAATAAAACTTGATGTTTATAAATCAGTTTGATACCATTTTAAATATGATATTATTTTCAGTATCAATTTTAAAGCTGGTTTTTTAATATCCATTTTAAATTCAAAATAATTTATACAATAAATAAATATCGAAGATATTACACATCAAATATATGAAAACAAAAAGAAAAAAAATATTGTGCTCCAAACTCTATTTACCATAATAATAAAGAAGATGATATGATAAAAAATAAAAAATATTAATATTTAATGTGGAATATTTTTATATTCACTTATGTAGGTGAATAAGTACTAGTTGTTTAAGAAAATATACCTCCCATGTATTATTTATATAATTCAATTTTATATATAACTTCCTTTCTACTTCATGCCAAACTGTTGTATGATTTTGATTTGATGTAAAAATTAGGACACCCAATATTTACACATCTTCCAGTCTCTCCACAACCAAATTTTCAGTTTCTTATCATTTTTTTTTTCCTTTAATACTACATAAGAAATAGATTGGTAAGTAAGGAATTGAAAAGAAAGAGAAAATTTGATAGGTAGGTTGGAATGAAAAAAAGTAAATTAAAAGCTGCAAAATTCATATCTTATTTTATTTTCATTTATATTATTAATTATTTTTCTATTTTTTATATCTAGTATTCATACTTTTAATTTATTACTCGTTTACTTTTATTTTCATCCTTTTTTTCCTAATATTGGAAGTCTTCTGCTTCTCCCAGAGAAGAAAGAAAGAAAGAAATGTGATAGAAATAAGTTGAATAAATGAGAGACAAAAAACAAATTGAAAGTGTTTGATTGAAGAAATATAGGATGAGAAAATGGATAAATATATGAACAGAAATAAATAAATAAAAATAATACAATAAACTCCACCATCTATTAAAATCATTTTTCTCTTTTCTTTTTTAATCAAACACACCATATACTGTGCTTTTTCCTTTGCTTTTTCCTCCGTTAATCTGAAAAAGGTTTTGGAATTTAAGAAGTGTTGTGATGAATCACAGACTCTACATTGGAAAGTACCAATAATTGTACTTTATGTTATTTGTCTGATGCATTATTCTTCAGTGTTCTGAAGTATAGCAGTGATGTTTGTTTATTTCATTTGTAGTTTTTTAGAGACCTTCCTTGTTTGGCTTCTTATAGTAATTTTCTTTGCTAGCATATTCTACTGCATAATCATAGTAGCTGACTCTGAAGAAGTACAAAAACCATTCTACCTAATTTTCTATTGATTCATGCTCAAACCATATCAGTTTCAAATTGGCAAAAATTTGGATTCTAATGTGTATTAGACTGTCACTGATTCATGCTCAACATTTCTAGCATCAAATTGGACAAAATTTGGATTTAAATGTAACTCCTTATACTTATCCTGAGAAATATTTCACATGTAATATTATGTTCCTAGATTAAATATCTGATTCAGTTTATTCTTATACAATGAATCAATTTTCTGCAAAATACCAATATGTCAAAGTGAAGGTTTTTGTTCAATTTAGCTACACATATCATCAGTTTGATAGTTCAAAATTAATTTTGACAAAGATCAAATGGGCATTCACAATGATATCTTTTATTTTTCAGTCTGTTCATAATTTATAGCCACCAAACAGCTCTCACATTACCACTCATAAAAGAACTCTATGTTCTCATGCAGAAACATAATTAAGGGAAGAGCAAGGAAAAAAACAGACTACAGAAAAACCAACACTGGAAACACCAAATGATCACAAATGCCCTCAGAAAAAAAAAAAAAATTAGTCCTCTTTTCCCAACAGAGTGAGAAGGAACTTCTTGTAATCCCCTGAAGTTTCCTTGGCAATAGCATGCTCAAGAAGAACACTGTTTCTCTTGTAGTAAACCTCTGACACTATTTTCAGATCCTTCTCAGCCCTACTCACCACCACACGGGTCAGTGCATCCTCATCAGTTCCAATCTTCTTGATAGCATTTCTCACCACCTAAACATTGGAACAAGAGTCAAGGTGAATCATGGTAGATATTGTCACAGTTGGTTGGTTTTCAACAATTTCAAAAGTGAGTTTATTTTCATGTAATGTTATGGTAGCATCTAAAGGGTCAATTCTTTGAAATGGATAGGACTATTATCTTGATGAAAATACAATGAGATTGGATAGGACAATGAGAAAAAATGTGAGTTCAAACTTCAAACCTTTTCATAGTACTTAGCATGATCATTGATGGAACGGATTGTGGCGTGCAATGCCTTCTCAAACTCATCAGATTTTTCATCCACAAGTTTCTACAATCATAAGAAACATCAAATATAAGGCCATAAAGTACAGCATCTGAACTTGGCATATTTAGAAAATTATTGTCATAACTTTGGTGATATGAGAAAAGGACATATAAGGATTTGGTATCCCTTTTGGTGTACCTTTGAGATGGAAGTGCCATGAGTCTCTCTGTAGCGGTTGAAAGTTGCAACCAGTTGAGTCTTGCTCCTTGTAGTCAACACCCTGATGGCCTCTTCATAGGAACCCTTCTTCTCTTTCACAGCATCATGAAGAATTTCAGATTCATTTTGTGCCAATTTTGGATTGATCTCTTCACCAACATACCTGAATGAGGTCACCAACCCCACTAGAAGCTGCTCAATATCAACCACAAAAACTCAGATCATAAGCACCACAACATTCCATTTACTTATAAAGTCAGAAACTTCAACTTACAATTACATTGGATCAAAAAACTACAAAGCAGAATTTACATCTAATCTTATATTTGATTAGAATAGAAATACTGCAAAAGAAGTGATCAATGAAGAAATTGCTCAAAAAAGCTATTCTTTTCTATCAAAATGGACTTTCTGAAGACCCCAAATTACCAATCCTCACAGAAATTGCCTGAGATTCAATAAATCAACAATGATTCTGTAACATTTGTCAATTGGGAAAATTCATCCAAAGGGACTAGGATGAATATCTCGAGTATCTGAAAAACTAGCAGTTCCCCCAATCAATCTTCATTGTCTCAAAAAAAAAAATTCCAAAATGAAGTGAAGCAAAAATTCAGATCATATGCACCATAACATTCCCTTCACTTGTAATTCAGCAACCTTATCTAACTACATTAGATCAACCCTTCGTTTCCACATGTCTAACAAAAAACCCCAACATACCACTGAAGCAAAACTAACATCTGATTTGCCTACTTAGCCTTCACTCTTAAATGTAAAACATTCAGCAAAAAGTGATCCCTTAAGAAACTGGTCAAAAAAGACTGTTCCCTTTTCAGGATAGAGTGGATCAAACATGTATTCAATGCACAAGAACTTGCCTGGCGTAGATGGCCAGTGGTGTGTGCTGCAAGATCTTCTTCCAAAGAGTGCTTGTAGCGGTGGAGATAAGCACGTCTGACAGCTAAAAGCTCTTCTGGGGAGAGGATGGTGGCAATTTCCACAATGACATTGTAGTTTTTGCCACTCTTGATGACAACATTGGCCAAAACAGCATCACGATCTGCAGGTTCCAGAATCCATCGGTACACAGCTTTCTGTTCAGTACAATTAACACAGTGCAGAGTTCAATTAGCACACAAGAATTTCAAAAGGCACATGGAAAACTACCAAGAACATTTATTTCACACTGAAGCTACCTCAAAGTCCCCTTTGATCTCAGACTCCAAGCGCTTCACAAGATCCTCCTGGTAAATTTCCTCATAAGCTCTTCTGATTTGTTGCCTCTGATACACAGTTCTGTGACCCAATATTGCTATTATAGTGTTCTCATCAGTACCCCATCCTACAAAATTGAAATCAACCGATCACAGTCATTCTAAACACCCATTTCAAAGACCAAAGAAGAACATCAGGTTCATCACTCCAACAGATTACCCAGAACAAAAAGCAAAGTACTTTTAATTCAACACTGAAATTACATGGTTCATCAATATTACGATCACAGTTTTCTCATCCCACAAAATTGAAAATCACTTGAACTCATTCACTTTAAAGACCCTTTGCAAGGATTTATAGAAGTATGTCAGATTCAATACTAGATTACCCAGAGACACACAAAAAAAAATGAACTTTTTAGTTTAATCTGAAATGGCATGGTTAATCAAGTTAGAAAATTTGTCATAGATCTTCTTCATTAGATGAAATATTCAAAATCAACAAGATCAGTATGATCCAAACGACAAAGGGGATCGTGATGATGGTGATAAGCCACCTTCAAAAGACTTTCTGAGAGCTTCAGCATCTTCTTGGGGAGAGTGGTTGCTGGGGGCAATAAGGGTAGCCATAGATGAATGTGAGTTCTCTAAAGTGCTTACTATGAGATGTGATGAAGAAAGCTATGCTCATGTACTTTCTATTTATAATAAGGTATCTACACAATATACCTTATACACGTATAATTTTTGCTGTAATTTTTCTATGAGTAATGTATCAATCCAAGCCTTGAAATGCGATAAGTTTTCTGGCTTTTATCAGACAATAATTTATTACATTGATTTTCTTTCCTTTTCAAATTCACACCATTTTCAAACTCCAAGGCCATTTTGGCATTATGTATTCAACTGCAGAAATTGTTTATTTATTGGTGAAAATTTTATGCCGACCCATCTGTGATCACATCAATGCCACATGGAAGGTTGATTTGATTCAAAGTATAAAGAATAATTGTGATCATGGTAATGATGTGGCTCATCTAGAATTTTCTGTGGGGCAAATCAAGTTCTTAATTTGCTGTTACTGTTAGGAAAATAAAGTAAACACCATACATAATTGCTTGCCACCTTTTCGTAATCCTTAATTATCATCCTTAATTGCAATACTTAACAGTAGAGATTGCTGAAAGGTTCCAACTTTATTACTGAAAAATAAAAATATGAATAATTAATTAGTGAATAAAAATGGACAGAGTGAACAGTGCCATGTATCTGGTCAAGATGATGCTTTGATTCATAAACAATTTTTCATTCTCACATGCAAAACGAGAAGATTGCTTTTATTTAAAAAAGTATGTAAATATAATATTCTAGGAGTCCCATTTTATGAACTGCTTAATATTAAAATTAAATATAAATCATTCTGCTTTTTTATAGCCAAAAGTCAATATATTTTTAAATAACATTTTCTTATATTCCCTCTCTACACACAGTACAAAGAAAGTTAGGTACCAAAAGAGAAAAAAATGACCCAAATATTTGAAAAATAAGAGTTTATCTTTAATTTCTTAACTTGTTTAATTTATTCGCAATAAAAAAAAAAAATCCTTAAAGTTCTTCAGAAGTCTTATTTTACATTAAATGAATTTTACTGTATTACGTTTTTTTAAGAAAAATATTCTAGATGTTATTCTAGTGGTAAGATTTTATGAAAACTACGTTCTACAATTTTTTATTTGCAGTTTAATATTTTTTCAATTTTGAAAATTAATTTAATTATATATATATATATATATTCTGTTCTTAAAATTAACATTCTTAAATAAGACCAAAATTAAAATCCAAAGTATCTCATATCAACAGGTTTCATAAGAACTTCTTATAAAATTTAACTCTTAAATTTAAGATGTCATTAAAATCCTTGGATGATGATAACGTACAACTCAGAACCTAATCTGGCATGACATGCCCATAAAAAAGGTTAAATAACTTTTCTAAAAAAAGTTACTTTATACAAATTTTTCTTTTTTTTATTTGAAAATAGATTTAATATAGTGAAACAAAAGAAAAAAAAAACTGAAAATAAGAGAGTAAAGAGTGAAAAAACTAAAAATAATAGATAAAAATGTGTTAGTGATTTAATAGATATAATAATTTTTATAAAATAATTTTTATAAAATAATATATTTATAGAATAATTCAATTATACTTGTTATTATGAATTATTTTAATTAATTATTTAATTATAATTTTATTATTAATATTAATAATATGATTATTTTTAATTATTTATTGGTATAATTATTTTAATATTTTTTATTAATATTTATTTTCTATATTATTATTAATTATTTTATTTTTTATTATTGTTATTTTATTATTATTTTATTATATTATATTAATTATGTGGTACATATCGATTACAAGATAACTGATTATCAATTATGTTATATATATATATATATATATATATATATATATATATATATATATATTACATAATTTTATCGATTAACGTTATATATAATGTAATTAATTACTTTATATTTATGTGAAATTTTATTCAATATTATAACACAATTAATTGATTATTTGAATTTAAATGTGTTATAATGTGAAAGAAAAATATGAGTAATTCATGGATGTTATGTGTTTTTTTTTTTCATCTCTATTTATTGAGATAGTGATATGAACCATTTTCCTTTTTCAATCATAGCAAATTGTACATCCTTAGAAGCAAGCATTAATCTTATAGTTTCAACATAAAAAAATAAAAAGAAAAACAGTTACAATCATGGATTGTAAAACTCGTCACAGTTAGGTACACTAATTAAGAATGTTTTGGTTTGGTCAACTAATCTTGTTCGAATTTTCAAGAATACACATCACCTTTTCATTTTCTATTTGGACATCTTTTTACTTTTTTTTTTAATTTTTTTCTCACAGGACTTGTTTAAATCAATATCAAAGTATTAGACATTATTATAAAAGAAAAAGAATGTAAAATCAACTTAATTCGAAACTTTATATATTTTAAAAGAGAAAAAAGAATAATCATAAACTTTTCATGATTCATAACATGGAATCTTGAGCTGTCTACTTTGATTTTCTTTTACTTTTTTTTTTTCAAACTATTTTATGCTGGGGCCTTCTCAATGTTCAACAAGACACTTTGTAGACAAATTAAGTAGCTTAATTGATTAATTAAGAAGACACTTGAATTGAATAATCACATATATGAGAAAATTATTTATTTAATATGGGATGATATTATGCAAAGTACAATACAACCACCATTCATAGTTATATGAAAAGTGATAAAGCAAAGGTAGATGTAGAAAATTGGAGAAAAATATGAATCATTTATGAATAATACCTTGGAAGAGCATCTTGAGAAGGTGAAGTTAAGAATGATTTATAGTAACCTATGGTTATGTTTATATGAAAAGTTAAGGAAATTGTGTTGATTTGATGGATTGTTAAGTATGGTTATGGTGATGTTATGATTTATAGGTATATGGTTGTTTTGGAATTAATGCATACTCACTAATATCAAGTTTTTTGAAATTTAGGTGTTACTTTTTTTATGTGTAAATTAATTAGTGTATAGGTTAAAGAATCCAAAAGTTAAAACTGATGAAATCCTGAGTTGTTATTTTTTGTCCCTTGTGAATGGAGAACAATGAAAACGCGTGATGTGTTTGAGTAATTGGGGTTAGAGTAGAGGGGAAAGTTCTCCATTTTAATATTCAATCATAATTGATCAACATATTTTTTATTATTATTACAAATCTTAGACATACTACTGATAGAATTTGTAATATAGAATTTTTAGTTTTATAAAATTGAGTTAAATATGAAATTTATAAATTAAAATGATATTAATTTCATTCAAAATTTATACTAATTATAATGGAAGTTATGCTGTTACTATTATTGAACTAGAAGTTGGTTTTATAAGCTTAAATTAGTAAGATTTATTTTATTGTGAAGATAATTTATTGTATTAATATATATTTTTTATTTATAATATTTAAATTTGAGACTTGTTTTAGATTATAAGATTAATATTCTTTAAACTATTACTTACATAAATATAAAATATTTAATATTATTTACATAATTATGAGTATTTAAAATTGAAACACGTAATAACTTTTACTAAATAATACCAACTCTTTAGATTAATTATTTTAGACACTTTAATATATTGATAGATTTATCTGCATATCAAATGTGTAAAAAAGGAGTTTCAACATAATACTTCTTTTTTACCTTCGTTATAAGATCCTCATACATTATATTATTTATAAAATTGTTACCGTCTTAAGTTTCATCACTTGCATTAGGTTTCCTTATGATCAATGATAATATATTGTAATCTTATTTTTGGATAATTCACTATCAATATGACACATGTCTTTCTTATAGTATTTCATGTCTTAAAGCATATCTTTTAATAAATTCAATAATTATGTGAAACTTTCTGTCATATCTTTTAAATTAGATTTTAAATAGTCATACATATCTATTATTTTAAAATGTTATTTTTCAACATCATGTATCATTTTTTTTAAATCATCATTCATCTCATGCATTTTTTTATGACATAATTGACATGTCTAATATTTTCTTATGTCATATCTTTCATATTATATAACTTTTGACAATCTTAAAGATAAATATTCATATTTTTCTAAATTCATAACATTATTGATTCAAATAATAAATATGGACAATAATATGTTCTCTTAATAGGTTTTTCATTTTTTTAACAAATAATAGAACTCATTAACTCATTTTTTATAATATTCAATCATGTCATGCGTATTTATCTAACTTCAAATTGATAATTATGTTTGTTCAAAACATTATTATAAAACATATTATAGAATATGATTTTCACTTTTCAAACAATTTTTTCATAACTCCTTAATATACATTAAGGTCATTCTCTTAAATTTACTATCATTTCACATTATTTTTCATCTATTTTAATCCCAATTACTAACATTTATTTCTCTTTATGTATTAACTAACTAGAAAAATAGTTTTCCTAAACTTTGAAAACAAACAATTTAATATTCAATATAAATTATTAATATTTAATAATCTGAAATGAGAAACTAAATTTATTCAATATATACATAAATAAAAAATTAAATATCAATAAAATTACTAAAATAAATACAAAGCATCAGTTAAACTTATATTTTGAAGTATCAATTAACATTCAACACATTATTCCAAATTACTAGTATTTTCAATATCACATATATGCGTATGTGGGAGTTTTGGCATTCATGCACAAATTTCGAAGTTAACGACAGAAGCTCTTATGGTGGATTAAGATAATTTAGTCTTAGGGATTAATAATATTGGAGAACTAGTACTTTTTTTTCTTACAATTTCAAAAGTTACTTTAAAATATAATTAAGTTGGATAAGTTTACTTAAGAAAATAAACTAATTATCATTTAATTTTATTTTGTTTAGTATCTATAATTTAGTCAAATACAATTTAGTCTTTAAGACTAAAGTATTTTTTAATGAATTTAACCTGATTGTTGAACATTTTTTTCTTAATTTTTATTTCTATAATTTAATCTTAGATATTAAGGTATATAATTTAGTACTTATAATTTAATTTAAACATAAGTATTAAAGATATTTAAAAATATTTAAAAGAGGAATAAAATAAGTCTGTCCTTGTCATATATTTTAAAAATAACATTGTTCTTATTGACACATATAAATGATAGAAATTAAAGAGTCAAAATAATTATATTTTTTTTTTCAAAACATGCAAAAATTGGTCAGTGCGAATGATCATTTAAGACTTACAAACTACTGTATCTGACTTATCATACATTTTATGTATGCTTGTTGTAGTAAAAAAAAAAAGTAATTAGCATTTATTCTTATTTATTGTTATCACACTGCTGGTGCTGACTTTTTCAAAGCTAGTTTATAGCATAATGGGTTTTCGTAATACCAATTGATTTTTTGTTAAAATGTCATTTAAAATAAACATTAGATTCATACCAGAACATTTTTCAATCAATTTGAATCCGATATATATTTAATCCAAACTAAATTATTGTTTTGCCATTTTGTTTTAATTTTCTAATTTCAGTATTCTCTTTAAAGTTTCTTTATCTGCAACTATATACGAGAACAATGAAAAATACAATTATTAGAATAATTAAAACTGATAAAAATTGATCAAACAATAAAAATAAGAGACAAAAATCTGATTAATTTTATAATTTGCCTACACTTAGGATCGCTTGATAAATTTTGTGTTAATCAAAATCAAATTTAACAAAATATGCAGGTGCATAACTTTCTTTTTTGTTCCCCATGTCTTTTAATTTTAGAAATTATGCATGCATATGCATAATTTCTTGTATCTTTTATAGTTTTCATTAAACTTTATTTAAAATTAAGGAATACTATCTTATTTAAATTTAGTATTAAAAAAATGTTTAGTTAAAGATACTTGTCTGATTCATTTATCGTATTTTCATATAGTTTATTCAGTTTGATTCCTATGTTATTAAAAATTTCAATTAAATACCTCAATTAGCATCGATTGCAACCCTTCTATTAGATATTGTTTGAATTAATTTAAAAATAAAACAAATTGATGTTGAATTAAAATTTTCTCAAACTTTATTATAGTGCTCAGACATCACAAATAGTAATGTTAAACAGAAGTACACAACAAAGACAATAGATACATGACTGATAAAACCACACTCAGAATTGGAAATTAACCAAATCATAGCCCAAGAAACCAACAACATAAACAGACACAAAAGATGTTTGAATGTTCTTGGCTTGAGCAATCACTTCAAACATCCTTTCCCATCAAAGTGAGGATGAATCTCTTGTAGTCCCCTGAGATTTCCTTGGCCACTGCATCCTCAAGGTGAACACTGTTTCTCTTGTAATACACCTCTGAAATGTACCTCAGATCCTTCTCTGCCCTTGAGACCACCACACGGGTGAGTGCATCCTCATCAGTTCCAATCTTTTTCAATGCATTGCGCAGAACCTATACATCATGATAAAAAAAGCATAACGGTAAATCAGTGTATAATAAATGTTTTAGAAAATTTCATAACTTGAGTTTCTTCTGATACACCTAATAGTCTTAGAGGTTAAGGGCAGTTTAAATACACTTTCTTCTCCTAGGTGTTTCAGACACTTTTAAGAACAAAACCGTGACAGAACTCCAAACTTCAAAACACACAATATTTTAGACGCGATGACTAACTCTAACGATATCATCTTAACAGACTTAGATGAGAATTACTATAACTACTGTTGGTGTTATTTTTCTCTCAGAATTGAAGGTTGATTTTATCAAACAAATTTGGATACCCTTTTAAGTAGTGTTGGTGTTGTTTTTCTATCAAAATTGGAGTTTCACTTCAGTTTTGATTCGAGAACCATGAATACCAAGAGGTTGGTTATTCAAGAAAATCCTGACATGAAGCTTAAATGTATAAGATTTGGAAATATGGATCATAACAAAAAGTTAAAGAGTATAGCATATACCCAACTGAAGTTTAGGATTGTTAAGATTGAAGATTTCAACTAAAACAATGTAAAATTGCAAGCAAGCAAAAAAAAATGTTTCCTTTTAAAATGGTGACTGATATACTTAATGCAGATATAGTGGGAATCTGACCTTTTCATAGTACTTTTTGTGGTCATTGATACATCTAATAGCAGCGTGCAATGCCTTCCTGAAATCATCAGATGCATCGTCCAACAATTTCTGCAACAAGTAAATATATATACACATGTCAATCATTTATCTACTATTTTTTTCTTTTGTCAAAGATGTACTGAGCAATCATTTTCATATTGTACCTTAGTTATGGAAGTGCCATGATCATCTCTGTAGCGGTTGAAAGTTGCCAGAAGCTGAGTCTTGCTTCTTGTGGTAAGGATCCTGATGGCTTCTTCATGGTTACCCTTTTTCTCTTTGATAGATGAATGAAGAACATCAGCTTCAGTTTTTGCCAATCTTGCATTAATCTCATCGCCACCATACCTATATGAGGTCACCAACCCAACCAACAGCTGCACAAAGCCAACAACCACAAACTCAATAGTCAAAACCATTAGCATGTACCTAACATTTCACTAAGCATGTACTTTTGACCAAAGTTTGAAAAATTGTCCTAAAGAGAGTTTTTGCTATTTCCATTGTCACCACAATTGTGACCTCATGAGTCATATTTGATTGCAAATCATAGTTTTAAAATACAATTAGCAGCTGTAATTTCAGACACAGAACTTAGAAAGAGAACAATATTTTATACTATCCTTCAATCAGTGATGTGAATTATGATGACACATGGAAGAATGACTTGCATATATGAGGTGACAAAACCAGAGAAAATCTATGAGTTCTTCAAACTACATGACTCATGAAAGGAACAAAGACATGTTATCAATTGGGATGGTGAATCATATCCAAACTATTGACATGGTGTAAAAGATTATTCACCTGGCGAAGATCACCAGTGGTATTAGTGGCTACATCTTCTTCCAAAGATCGTTTGTAACGGTTGTGATAGGCACGCCTAGCTGCCAAAAGCTCCTCAGATGAAAGCACACAAGCAATTTCCACAATCACATGGTAGCCCTTGCTACCACTCTTGATTGCCACATTGGCCAAAACAGCATCACGATCTGCAGGTTCCAGCATCCAACGATACACTGATCTCTGTTTTGTTGTTTTGTTCACACCACATGATTCAAAATCATTAGTACCCTTTAGGCTACATGTCACAAAATCATGTGATGTGTATAAATTGTGTCTTAGATCCCTCCATTTTCAGCTAAAATTAGTTTTAGTTTTGATCTCAATATGTTCAGAACCATGACTCAAACTCGATATTAGTTGTTACTAATTGATCTAACACTCTAAGTATAAAGCCTAAGATCTATTGTAAGAGAGAAATTAAGGACTTAAAACACATTTTATCTTGATTATTTTTACAAAAACCATGTTCTTATAATTGTTACCTCAAAGTCACCAGTGAGTTCAGACTCTAGGCGTTTGATGAGGTCTTCTTGGTAAATTTCTTCATAAACCTTTCTGATTTGTTGCCTCTGATAAACATTTCTGTGACCCAATATTGCAATAACAGTTTTCTCATCAGTCCCCCATCCTGCACAGTTCAAAACCATATATATTAAATACTATATTTGCCAAAAGTTACATCATATTCATGATCAACCATAGACACATAAATTTATACTGAATTTTGTCAGAAATGCTGGAAGGGCTGAGGAACAAAATTTTTCATCACAGAATCAGTGTTCTTGATGAATTTTCACCATGGCAAGAAAACCATAACAAATTGGTAAATCAAAAAATTTTCCTTTTTTATAATTTAAGGAAAATCTGAAGAGAAATTATGCATATGTATAAACCTTGGAAGGATTTGTGAAGAGCTTCTGCATCTGCACCTGGTGAAAAAGTGATTGGAGCAATGAGGGTAGCCATTGTTGATTATTAGGTGTTGGGTATGTTAGAGTTTGGTTTCCAACTCCTATATTTATAGTATAATCAATACACTATACAACTCCGTACCATGCTTTTTACAGTGTCCAATTTTATCTAATTTTATTTTCAATGACAATATCATTAATTCGGATTATTAATCTCTCATAAAAGTTTACCTGTTTTTGTTAAAAATTTTACAAAATTTACCCAGAAAAGTTTGGTTAGAACAATGCTAAGGTTGTCACTGTCAATATGGACCTTCTTATGGTACAATGAATAACCTATAGCTACAAAGCAATGTACTATGCTTTTACATAGTCTAATTTGTTAAAGAGCAATGCCATAATCTTCAATTTTGCTGTCTTTTTTTGACCTTATAGCAATGAGAAATCAAAGTTGAAAGATTATTCCAATTTATTGGTATTAATTACCATACCAATGTGTTCAAATGGGATGAAATACAAAATTCTTGTTTTTTCCATTTTAAGTTTAAGTACAGTATATTATATTGTATTTGGTCTAAACTCTAAATCTTAAATCCTAAACATAATATTGTTAGATATCCAAGTCTGAGTCTAAGTCCAACAGTGAGTAAAAATGAAAAAGTTGAGCAACATATAATGAAGAAGACCCACAAACCTAATGCCTTAAGGTTTTGGATTGAAGGTGGTTCAGTTCTCATTCTTGTGATGTGAGATCTCCTCAGTTTTGTTCCATCAGATTATCCAACAAGTGGTTTCGAAAAAATGTGTCCCGTTTAAGTATGTAAACAGTATGTAAACCGCAATACAAATATGTGATTAAGATACTCGTGTTGACGTGTATACAATATATTTTTGTGAAATGCTTAATTTAAAAGACAATTTTTCAAATATATCACGATGTATTCATGTTATATAGCTTTAAAATAGTAAAAAAAAGAAATTAAAAAAAAAACACTTCTTAAATTTAACCATAAACCTAAAATTATTATTTTTTTCTTATCCATCATATTTGTAAAAATTCTTTAATATAACTTTACTCTTCATATGGTTATGGGATCATAACTATTTCATAATGTTACTCTAATAACACATGTAATGTAAGCTAAACATTTTTCTTAAATATGATGAATGATACCTTTGAAAGCCTTATACAGAGCCTCAACGTCTTCACGTGTTGATGTGTGATTTGGAGCAAAAACGGTAGCCATGGAAGCACTCAAAATTGAGCTCTTAGTTTCTGTCTCAGAACTCTGAAAGTGACAAAGAAATATTGAGCTATGTGATAATGTTGGTTTCTTCACAACCCCAAATGAATTAATATTTATATTACAATTGATTCCTAGTTGGTATCGCCTTAACTTGATCATCAAATCTCTAACGTTACTTTTCATGAGATGGTTATTTATTAATTAAGTGCATTAAATATTAACTAATAATAAATAGCATTCTTTGCCATTAAGAAATACGTTTTAAACGTTAGAAATTGCGATCAAATGTTGCAAAGAAACCTAAAGTAGAATTTGATTCTTTGCCATAGCTGGCATGAGTTTCAGTGCATCAAAAGACAAGGGAACAGTGATGTGTTTTGGGCTTTTTGTGATATGTTATTATGCACATATTTAGACCAACTTCACTTTTAGAAAATTAAATATAAAGAAAATAAATGTTCTTACCTTCTCCACTTTATATAACATTATAATTTTGTAATTATATATACTTGTTCGGAATGTGTCTTTCTGTTTTATATTTAATTTGTATTTAACTCGTTAAAAATTGATTAATTGGTTAATTTACTTTACTTCCTAGACTTTAAACCTTAAACTTACATAATTAATGAAATAAGTTTAGTTCATATAACACAATTACATATTTATAGCATATTTATAGTTTTCTAAACCGATCCACGTAGTTAAAAATAATGAAAAAAATCTAAAAGAAATCTTAAATTTTTTAATCACAAATTTAAATATATTATAAAATAACAACAAGTATAATTATTAAGAAAAACCTTAAAAACTAATAATTAATTATTTAGTACATGTAAATAAGAAAACATATTATAAAAAATATTAAAATGAACCATAAAATAAAATCTAAATTTATAATTGTAGTTATTTATTATGAGTGAAATAATGAATAGAAATATTTAGTCATAACACATAAATTATATTATACAATAATAAAATATTAAAAAATTAATACCAATCTATACTAGTCAACGTAATCCATTTCACTGTATCATCTAAATTTTTGTCTATATTCATTCTACTCATATCTAACTTGTATTTAGAAGATATTTTAGTTATTATAAATATTGAAACAATATTCAATAATTCAATACTAAGTAACATTAAGGATGAAGTATTAACTAACTTTTTATTCACTATATTATTACTTTACTAAGTTTTAGTAACTTAAACATGGAATAATATCATCGACATGGTTTTTCATTCGATTTTGAACATTTTAATTGAATGTGGTCATCAACAAGTAAACAAATTTCAAAAAGAAAAAAAAAAATTTATTTTCAGGTCCCAACTAACAATCAACAATCCTCCACCTTTTGTTGTGAAACTTGCATGTCATGTTACCTTACAAAGTAAAAGTCCATTTTGATGAATACTTTACTCAGATTTTGCACTCCTCATATGAACACGAGGCACACACATGAAGCGAGGGAACACCACCTTCTTAATATTCCTAACATATATTATATTATCTCAGGGAAACATATATCCTAATGAGTTGGTAGCTTTGCTTCTTTTATGTAAAAAAAAAAAAATTATAGATAAATTGAGGACTTGTGTTGTTATTTTTTATGTTGCTGTTTTTCTTGACGAGACTTCACGGTTATATATTTTATAATAAAATGGTTTTAATTTAAGAAAAAATTATCTAGTTAAAAATATACTAAAAACAGTTATGAAAATGTAAGGACTTGTGTTTTTTCAATAAAAAATATGAAATATTTAAAAAAATAAATAAATAACCTTATCATAATTTTATAAATTAATTGAATCCTTCAATTGGTTAAAGAAAAATAATTAAACCCCTGCCACCATAATGGGCCCGTTTCTATGTCTATACTTAGGAAAAATGTAGTATATTAGATTCCTCAAGCACCAAAGACTCCATGGCCCAATGGATAAGGCGCTGGTCTACGGAACCAGAGATTCTGGGTTCGATCCCCAGTGGAGTCGTTTTTACCATTTTCAAATTATTTATTATTGGGGTATTCTTGTTCTAGAAAACTAATATTTTTTAATAAAACTAATAGTATTTTAAAATTTTGAAAAACATGAAATTTATTTTACTCTAAAAATAAAAAGTATGGCTATAATTCCACAAGGATTAACGAAAAACATGGGTGTAATTCGATACACTAATCTTATTTTGTAAAAAGTGAAAAAAGTTATGCAGTGCTTACACTATCATCTAATCTTTAACTTGTATCTCTGTCATCATATGTGTACACCACCAAATAACTTCTTTTGTATTTTCTTTTAGTGGTATAATTTTACTTTTCAATAAATAAAAATAATTTATTTATTTATTCAATAAATAAATAATAGAATAATTTTCTCTATTTTAAAATAATTAAATAACTTTTCTATTAAAACTACGGTTAAATAATTTCTTAATATTATTTTTATAAAATTATATATATATATATATATATATATATATATGTTTAAAATTGTATTATTTTTAAAAATATTAATTAATAATTTATAAATAATAAAATTATATATATTTTATTTAAGTCTATATGTTTTTACCATATATATGAGAATTTATCTAAGTTTTGTAATAACTACATTCAAGGGGCATTTGGTTGAAGAAAACATCTTCTTTCATATCCAAAACTCATAATAATTGAAAACAACAAATTAAATAAATTATGATTCTTAAAATTAATTAACATTTCTTTAGTTTATTATAAATATTTTTGAAATATTTATATTATTTTTATAGAAATTAAAGAATAAGTTAATATTTTCGTATAAAAGTTTCTAATTATTTATCATATTAAATAATTTAATAAAATTAATGTTATCTTTCCTATAGTAATTTTCATTTCTAAACTGGAAAAAAAAAATTAAAGTTCTTATCTCTCCCATGAAAGAAATTTTCTGAGAAACATAAAAAAAAAAATCATGAAACAATGCATCCTAAAAGTATTACTATTTAAAAAAATAAATCAAACATAAAAGAAAACATTTTCTATTTTAAATTCTTGAAAAACTAATTTTTTTTCCTTTCATTAAATCTGTGTAAAAGTTATACTAACAAGAGGATTTAATCAATTAATAATACAATAGTATTACTTAACATTAGCAATACATATTCATTAAACTCTTCCAAAATCATTCTCACTCATATCATCATTTAGACATGTTAACCTTAACCACATCCATAATGTTAATATAATTTTTTTATATATAAAAATTACATAAATAATAATATAAGAATTTTTTTATAACTTTTTATCGTTAATATCTCAATTTAAGTAATTTAAATTACTCATAAAGTTGAAATATCTCTATTTTTAATAAAGTTTTATAACAAATATAACAAACTATAAGTCGAATAAAATTATTATTTTAAACATATTTCTTTTCTCATTCACTTAAAGACATTATATTATATGTCTCAAATAAAGTTATTTATATACCTTCAACAATATATTAATTAAATAATCACAATTTCATTTTAAACATTTCATAAATATATAATTTAAAATTTTTAAAATAAACACACTTACAAAAAAACAAAAACCATGTCACTTTAGTAAACATTCTAACTTAAGCAACCTATTCATTAAAAGGGGAAAGTTAATAAATCTTCTACCCTCAAGTTGTGATATTAACTTAAACAAGGAATTGCTTAAGTCATAGATGAAGCTTGAAGGTCAACATTTCAAAAGAAAGAAAATCAAAATCAATTATTATCATTTGAGTATTCAATATCACACTTGACTTAATGAGAATTAATATGTCTTCTCTTTAGCTTAACTTAGTGTGAGCATTGTCAATTAAGTGACCAATTAAATACTTAAAAGATAATACTTTGTCTTAATAATAAATATCATCACTTGAATATCATTTGAGTCACCAATGAGATACTCAAATGATATATACAAAAAAATAAAAGTAAAAACATATCCTTAATCATTTTTCAAACAAATTCAAACATCTAAACATACTATTTTATCATGTGCATACTTGGTTGTGTATAACTTTCTCAATTATAGTTTCACAACTCTAACACATTCTCACCAATAAAAATAATAACGCAAACTTACCCAATACAAAAAATATAATCACACAATTTTTAAGTTAATTAATAACTTCAAATCTCAAATATGGTATACTAGAGTTTCATTTTCAAAAAATAACTAGTTAGTTTGTCTTAACCAAAGATGGTGTATAATAAAACTCAAAATTAAAATGTCTAACCTCCCGTTAATACCTCCCGTTAATATACATAAATATTTCAACAAGTATTTGTAACACAAATCTAAATCAAAACATTACTATTAGCTCAATTGAACAAAAAATATTTTATTCTTCAATTGATTTATGTAGATGAAATACAAAACTCACACATGTGAAATGAAAAAGAGAAATACAAGAAAGCATGGTTTTAACATCGCCTAAAATTCAACACAAACTGAAGGAATCCAATGCTATAGAGTAATTAGTGTGTCTTGCATCGACAAAAAACCTACGATCCACCAATGAAAGTTATGCAATTTGGCATTGGTCCCTGGATGAGATACTATTAGTGTCGGTCTAACTCCCTCTATGTGGATGCAAACTATTTAAATAATTTTAATGTAGTTGTAAGAAAAAAAAACTTAGTGTCCCCAAAGAAAATGTTAAAAATTTAATATGAAAATGTGTTGTTTAGAGTCGGTTTCGTCGACACTAGTTAGTAGTAAGAACTGATAACATTAGTTCAGCCGATGCTACATATGATGAAACAAAATGTGTGTTGTTTTTATAGAAATTCACTCTAATTTGGGTTTCAAAACTTGGTTTGTAATTTCAAATTCAAATTTTCCAAACCCAAATTCAAATCATGAATTTAATTTCAATAATAATTCCAAACAAAATCCAATATTAATTTGAATGGTAATTCTAAATCCAAATTTAATTAGGAGATATGTTGTGTAACCATTTTTACTTTAAATTTGAAATGAAAATTCAATTTGAGTAATGAAGGTGGTTGTGATGTTTATAATTTAAATTGTAAAGAAAACGTTTAAAAGAGATGATAATGAAGCAATACTTAAGTAAGATATACATAGACAAATTTTTTTTTTCAGAAAGTACGATTGTTTAAAAAATATATCTGAAATAATAGGAAAAATAATAAAAAACTATTACAATATGTAAAAAATGTCTCTCATTTGTGTAATGATTAAAATGAATGATGAATTATAAGTACATGTGAAAATAATGAAAATCATTACAATAAATACAACACTTCATACTTAAAAATAAATTGGAAAATTATACTTTTCATTATGAGATGAACTTTAAAAAAGGGGCTGTCATAAATATCTTTAGTGGAGGTGGACCTAAGTCATGCCAGTTGACTTGTCGTTGATTTGTTGTTCCATCATCACAGCCAATTATTGTTACATCTGTGAAGCCCTTTGAATTGCTAAGTTAGTACTTTCAGTTGTTGCATCAACCTTTTGCTTGTCGGACATGCTGACGACGTTCACTCTCAGCCTACTGATCAGTGCGACCAATGGTAAAAGCAAGCAATGAGGGTTGAGCAACCAAGTATTTAGTGCCATAAACTCTACCTCTATTATTTCCTAAAGCGACATCTCTCTAATATTGAATCTTTGTTATTACATCAACTTTTTCATTTGCTTGTTGGGCGTGCTAACAAATTTGTTTATCCTCGACTAATTGATCAGTGTTTCTTAGTGGTAGAAGCAAGTAAGGATGAGTGAGTGATAACACTCATTAACAAATGTTAATAACTAAGTACTCCAACCTTTGATAACTTCCAAATCAACCTAAAAAAAATAATTGCAATATTTACAATAGTCCCTCCCATGTCTGAAAACTGTTGCAGGTTGTCTCAAATTAAACATGGTTTTCTTTCCTCACAACCAGAGCAACAATTAGTTTGGAGAAGAATTAAATGAGAACTTTCTTTTCATCTCCTTAAAGCATGACATTAGGGTAGTAGTACGCTTTTACAGAACAAATCAAAGTAGAACATGAAGTCTTATTAATTGATATTAAATTGAACTATTCAAAAGTAGACAAAAGTAGTTGGTACAACATGTGGACAAAGACATACATGGAAATTGGGTGGAATACATGAATGAATATATATTAGAATGCGAATCAATAATAATATGAATAGTTGGGGTTCTATAAAAAAGAATACAAAAAAAAAAACAGTCCGTAAATTATTATCTAATAACAAATTAGTGTGTATATCTATCTATATTATTTTTTTATAATAAAACAAATCTTAAGGGTATTGATTAAAAATATTAAAGAGAACGATTTTTAATATGTTTTTACATTATTTAAAATGAAATAATTATAACTTTTTAATCAGTAATATCCTTAGAATATTTGTTAACACGAATATTAATTATAATTAATAATTAATATTATTTTGTATCACAGGATCAAATACATATATAACTTTCCTCCTTTCAACCTAAATCTGGCCTAATCCTTAAATTTCAACAATATACAAGCAAGACTGAAATATATATTAATTTAGTATGTAAAAGTCTTAAAAAAAATACATAAATATAATCCATTATTATGTCTTTGTCTGTTACAAATAATAAAAACCCTAAACAAACTACCATAAAAAGAAAAAGTGATCACAAATGTCTTTATGTATTACAAATATACTGAAATTAAAATTTATCCCACCAAATATTGACTAAACCGACGCTTAATTTTTATTAATAAAAATTTAATTATTTTATGTGGACTAAGTCAACAGTATCTTATATATATATTTTTAATTTAAATGAGAAACACTTTTTTTATTTTTACAAACATAATAAAATTGTTTAAGTTTATCTTTTTTTTTTAATTATATCTTCCCAATAAGCGACGTCATACCGAATGACACTGTAATTTCGATGAATAAATAATTTTTTATATAAGAAAAATTAAAATAGAAATAAAAGAAGATAAAAATAAAAATAAATAAAAAATAAAAGCAAAAGTATATTCATGATACGCGTTCCATTTTTACTTCATTCTCTTCTATTTCTACTTTTCTCCCTCTATTTTCATTTTGTCAAACAAAGATTAAATGAAAAATAGTCTCATTCATTTAACCTACTAAAGACTAAATAAGAAAAAATTAAACAAAAGAAGCTCAAGTGAGCAAAACGTATTTAGTCATGCTTAATCCAAAATTCCAATGTCATTCGGTTTTAGTTTATTTACAACATGACTTACCCCTCATTTTCATTTTAGCCAGAGTTCCAATTTTCGCCAAATACATTACATAAGTTCCAAATCATAAATATTATGTATAATAAGTATCTTTGTAATCTATACCTATATATATATATATTAATATGAAATATCTCTCCACATTTTATTTTCTTTATTTTCCTTTTAATATATATTTATTGTCTAATAATTAAAATATGTTTTACATTTAAAATTTCCCTTCCATAATAAGTAGTAACTACACAATCCAACTACATAAAATAATACCCTTTAGTTTTTTTTTATAAATATTTTGTATATGATAATTGCTTGAAATTTAAAATATGTCATTTAAAATATTACAGCTTTCAAAAATATGTCATCAATTCTGATTTGTCCATTTTTTTTATTACATTTGTTTTTTCATTTTTTTATTATTTTCTCGGTTAGGTATTTTATATTTTATTTAGTTATTCTATGTATGTGAAATTTAGCATAAGAGAAATATAGACACATAAACATGGTAGTTCCTAAGTTTCCACCAGTAAATTATATTCACAGTCAATTTTCTCTAATAGATTTTATTTTTTAAATAATTGATTGTAATATATGTAAACCAAATCAGTTTTCTACAAGAAATGAAGTGTACATAAATTTTTAAAAGACAATTATAAAATTTGAAATCCAAAAAATGATCTTTTAAATATATTTTTACTAAAATTAGGCCATACACTACGTTCAATTTCTTTTATAAGCAACTTAAATTTTGATAAAAATAACTACCTTTTGTTTGGCAGTGAAAAAGGGGAAAAGAGTGAATGAATTTTGTTTGCTTGATAAAAAGAATATTTTTTACAAAACCAATACAATTCAATATACTATTTTACATATATTTTTTACTCTATTTTTTTAACATTTTATCAAATCAATTAAATTTCATAATTTATCCTTTTCTCTATTCCTATTATTCCTGATAATTTTGTTTTTTATCTGTTTTTTTATTAAATTTATTTTTCTCTTTTCCTCAACTTAACCAAAAGTAGAAAAACAGTTTTGTAATTTTTGTTTTGACCATAGAATCACACCAAGAGCCACTTGATAAACACGAAACGGTGGGTCCCACGAAAACAACCTCCGATGCGACCTAAGCCACCACATAGACCTTTCGCTGGGCCCGGTGGGCCCAGCGGGCCCCACACCCAAACGGAAACACAAAAGTAAACAACCAATGAGGATTCGGCATTTGATAGACTCGCTCAGAGCCACTACTTTAGATTCGCACGCTCACACGTGTCAACTCGCTCCTCACCTCACGCGCTCTCTTGACACTCGCCATTTCTCTCAAAACACACACTTTCTCTGAAGCCTTCAAACTGTTCTCTCTAATTTCTCTCTTTCGCACTCTCTTCGCGCCGCGCGTCATGTGAAGCACGAGCTAGTTCTCCGCAGCGACGTCGTTTCGTTTCATGTTCGCGTTGCCGTTGTTCTGCTGATTCTCTCTGTGTGTGAAAATCTTCAGTTTTTTTTTTTTTTTTGCTCGGCGATGAGTAGAGTAATTCATTCTCTGGCGTTCGATTCCGTGTCTCGCTTGTACAATTTCTGTGTCTCGCATGTAAGAAATGTTTGATTGGAACGACGAAGAGGTTAGTCATGGTTTCAATTTCTTTTCCTTAACTTTTTGTTATTATTACTATTATTAGATCGTAGTTTGTTAGATGTTTGTTTTTAGTAATTTTTTCACTAAACGGGATTAGGTTAGTGTTGTGTATAACATTTTTTTGTTTAAAATAAATTGAGGTAGATTTTGGTGGTTTGAGATTTGAGTCTGGAATGATTATAAGAAATTGAGATTGAGGTGAGGATCTTGTATTTTGTTGTTGCATGTTGTTAAAATGCTTGTAGTGAAATACATATTTCTTGGAAATTGAATATTATTGGGAACTTTCACCTACGGTTGGTGTAATTAGTTGTGTGTTTGTGTGTTCGAGGTTCAAATGTGAGCTAGAAGGAAGGGGGAAGACTTTGTTGCCTTCTTGATTTGTTGAATCCCGTTAAAAGTGTTGACTTCTTAAATATGGATTTGGTCACTAGGTTTTGAACGGGTATGTCAGATGTTGAGAAACGTGTTAGTGCTTCGTTTGTCCTTGCTTAAGTTTGAGGCTTGAAATCAAGTATTTCAATACGGAATTTAGGAGAGAAGTGGATTATGATAGTTTATGCCATGCACGGGAAATTGGTTGATGGTTTGAAATTAGATGAAGGGATGAGGAGTGGACTGTGGATGATCCAATCAACTGTTAATTCTGAGTCTATTGTAACATTTTTTTCAATCTAGCAATTTGTGGCATGCTAGATTAGATCATCCAAACGCTAATGTGTTAAAACTTGTTATGACTCATTGTAGAACAAGTCCATCTAATAAAACTATGGATTTCTGTTCATCTTGTTGTGTTGGCAAATCTCACTGAAAATCTTCTCCATCTGAGACTGTGTATAATTCACCTTTTGAGTTGATTTCTAGTGATCTTTAGGGACCTTCACATATTCCATCTAGCAATGACTATTTTTACTATATGTCTTTTGTTGATGGTTTTTTAAGATTTACCTGGCTTTATCCTATAAAACTTAAATCTAAAGCTTTCACTGTTTTTTAGAACTTTAAGTCCATGGTTGAACTTTAGTTTGATACCAAAATTAAAAGTATAGAAATTGATTGGGGGTGTGGATTTCGGTTTTTTACATCTTTTTTGGCCACTAATGGCATTATACACAATCTTATTAACCGATTGCCCACTGCATTATTACAATTTCGTGTTCCCTATATTATCTTGTATAAACACACTCTTGACATAGTTTTCTGAAAGTGTTTGGATGTGCTTGTTTTCGTTTTTTCAGACAATATAACAGTCACAAATTAGATTTCTGCTCACAAGAATGTGTTTTTGTGGGCTATTCTAATTCTCATAAAGGTTATTTTTGTTTGTCTAAATCTCGTTACATTTACACATCTCAAGATGTTCTTTTTAGTGAGATCAGGTTTCCCTATTGTGATATTTTTTCTTAGTCTATTGCTACTGTTCCTACCTATACTCAGTATTTCAGTCTTAACCCTAGTCTCTCCCCTCCAACTGAGTCTTTATTTGCTCCATCTCAGTCTAACCATACTGACAATGTTTCTCTCTCAATTTTCAACTACCTCTCTTACTGCTATCACACCTATTGAGTCTGAGTCTTTGCCTAGGCCTCTGAATAATACTCATGTAAACTCGATCCAAATTTCATATTCATAATCCTAGAGTTCATCCTTTACTATTTTTGACCAATATTGAATCTTGCAGTGTTACACGGGCCATGAAATATCCAAACCGGGTTTCTGCTATGAAATAGGAATATGAGGCTTTTATTCATAACAACACTTGGGATCTGATTTCTTTACCTTCTGATAGGAAAGTTGTTGGTTGTAAATGGGTTTTTCGGGTAAAAGAAAAGGTTGATGGACTGTTAACAAATACAAAGCCAAATTAGTTGCAAAGGGGTTCAATCAAGTTCAGGGGTTTGATTTTTCATGAAACTTTTTCTCCAGTTATCAATCAATGGCTGGGATTTGTATTCATTTCGATGTTAATAATGCTTTTATCAATGAAACTCTTCAAGAAACTGTGTATATGACACAACCTTCTGGGTTTCACGTCTCAGATAAAACTTTAGTCTGCAGACTTAATAAAGCCATCTAGGTCTCAAACAAGCTCCCAGACAATGTTTGACAAACTTAATACAACTCTCTTGCAACTTGGTTTTCATCCTAGCAAGTGTGATCCATCTATGTTTATTTATCAGCATAACTCTCAAATTGTTTACATATTGGTATATGTTGATGACATATCATCTCGTGTACATTTGTCTCTCTTATTCAGCAACTCACTCACAGGCTGAACTCTAATTTTTTCTCTCAAGCAGCTAGGAAAACTTGACTTGTTTTTTTGGGAGTAGAAATCAACTATCAATCAGACAAGTTTGTTGTGATGACTCAAAGTAAATATATAAGAGATCTTTTGTATAAAACTAAGATGACTGAAGCACAACCTGTTTCTTTTCCTATGGTCTCTTCCTGCAAAGTATCCAAAACAGGATCAAATTTATTTTCTGATCCCATTCTGTACAGATATGTTGTTGGAGCTTTGCAATACGCTACTCTTGCAAGACTTGATATTAGTTATGCTGTAAAGAAGGTCTGTCAATGCATGTCAAATCCTTTGGATGTTCATTGGACAATTGTTAAAAGAATTTTGAGATATCTTAAGGGCACTATTTCTTATGGTCTTCATACGCAAACTACCTCTGCCACTCAATCCTTTTCTATCACAGCTATGTGTGATGACTGGGCCTTTGCTTCGATGACAGAAGGTCCACTTTTGGATCTGCAATTTTCTTGGGACCTAATCTCATTTCCTGGTGGTCCACAAGCAGTGTGTCACTGCCCTATCCAGTACTGCAGTTGAGTATCAGAGTTTAGCTCAATCATCTGCTGAAATTCTCTGGATTCAAGCCCTTTTGAAAGAGCTATCTGTCTCTTTCTCCACTCCTGTTTTGCTTTTCAACAATCAAAGTGCTGTTGCTATAGCACATAATCCTGTTTTTCACTATAGAACGAAAGTTTTATCAAAACAGCTATCATATTCCTAGCCTGGATCAGTGAGTGGATGTATCCACTTTCTTCTAATCATTTTCAGCTTCTTAGGCACAAACTAAATGTGTAGGATTTTGTTTGTGAAAATCCCTCACCTTGGCTTTTTGGAGGGG
>Ga0209489_102741_pt1 | contig 35312 bp, 13 predicted proteins | sample SiratrowhiteBW_FD_187527 | JGI IMG/M metagenome (GOLD analysis project Ga0209489, IMG submission 187527) | Root nodule microbial communities of legume samples collected from California, USA - Siratro white BW (SPAdes) (version 2) | ecosystem: Host-associated > Plants > Roots > Nodule | place... | reverse complement strand
TATATATATATATATACATATATTTAATGTATAATAATGTGATGGGTTCAAGTGAGTGAAAAGGACAAAATAAATACCCTAGAATGTTACTACCTGACCCTATATATAAGAAACAAATATCTTAGTCATCGAGGCCCCTAGAATGTTAATTAATAGTCTTAAATTTAAATTTTATTCCAAAAACTCCACGACGTTTTGGAATATAATGACACTACTCATACTATAAGGCAAACAAATTTCGACCAATGTGTTAGGACACAAGGAGAAGGAGAAGTTAGTTAAGGTAGTTAGACTATTAGCTTTCCAGTCTCAGGACAGTTACAACAGAATTATAACTAACTGAGAGATCGAGTATTTATTATACAATTGCCATACTAAAACGGCACACCGAATGAGTGATACATGCCGGCACTATATCTCTAACTCCGGATCCTGCCTCCCCCTTATCCCAAAACAAACTCAGGGTGATGTAATGATCAATGATTCCGAGTTTGTCTATCAAAAGGCAGAATGTGGTCTTGGATAAAGGCTTTGGTAGAGAATATACTAGCTGGCCTTGAGCAGGCACATTAGAGACAACCAAAGAAGAGTGAGCTAACATTTGCTGACTGAAAAGATATCCAATTCCATATACTCATTCAACATAAGTTTACCCTGGACTAGAACTAGTGGTATGGATTGCTGGTGTAGCATCCCAGACGAGTATACCATTGACATGATCTAATGGCATGAGTTTTTGGGTTTGAATTAAGTCCTGAGCTTAAATTCTAAGAACCTTTTTTAAATTAGAGTAGATAGTCTTATTTATTTGGCTTGGAGTAGTACTAGTAGTCTATGATCCAAGTATGATAGGAACCAAGGTATCAAACAAGAGAAATAGCTAAATTGGTACTAGTTTGCGTATAAGAATAAAATTCCTCTATATAATGGATTAGAGAAATCTAATAGAGAAACGGTAAATGGCCACGGATGGAAATAATCTCCTTACAAGTATGGAATAGCCACTAAGAAAGTAAAGACAAACGAACACCTAGATGATGAGAAGAGCCAGCCTCTACCCAAAATCACCACCCAGAACCTCAATAATTCCCTCATTTTCATTTGGGTACCCTCCCTCCTTATATACCCATTTCCTCTCTCTCCCTATTAGCCCGCTATGTGATTCCCATATCACCCTCCCCACTCTCTTCGGGTATGCTTGTATAGTGCGATGGAAAGTTTTGTAGAAGAGAAAAGCTGGAAAAGTGAGAAAAACGAAAAATAATTTCACGAAAAACGAAAAAAAAAAAACACACCTCCAATTTTCTTCGCTCGCTGGCGGCGATATGCAACTTTAGTTGCATATCGTATTATAAAATAATAAAATAATATTAAAATAATGATCAAGATAACGTACTAAAAACATTTTAAAACTAAAAACAAATTTACAAATAATAATTATAATAATAAAAGTTATAAAATTATCTATTATATATATTAATTAATTTATTATATTATATAATTTTTCTAATAAAAATATTATTATTGAAATAATTAATAACAATATCAAATAGTTATTATTAAATAATATAAATATAAATATTTAAAACGAAAATAAATAATATGATAATAATTTTTTATTTTTATAATAATAATAATATTTAAATTTAATATTAAAGTTATTTTAAAAAGTTTTAATTTTGTATTTTAAAAAATTATTAATTAATGTATTTTATAATAAACTAAATTTATTTAAAAATAATAATTACATAATTTAATATTTTATAATTTTAAAAAAAATATTATTAATTATATTAAATAAGATAATTATAATTTATTTTTAATTATAAAAATAATTTTTTAATTTTATATATTAAAAAATATTAAAATATTTATCATTTACAAATTTTCTTCTCAAATCTTATCATTTTTGCCCTAATCCAAACAATTCAACTTTCTGCACACTTTCATCTCAAATCAACTCAAATCTACTCCCTGAAATCCACTTCCTAATCCAAACACATCCTTAGTGCCACATAACCATTAGGTTATTTTCCCCTCTTTTTCAAATATGACTTATAGACCTAAGTAATGACAGTAGGTTAGTGTATTGCATTACATTATGTGTAGTTGATAATATATTCCATCTTATTGTTAGTTATCTTCTTTTCTTCTTCCTTACTCCTAAGATAAAACTATATTTTAACACATTGAAAAACCATTTTATAATGAGCATGACTATTTGCACAGTTATTGTACCTAATATGATTCCTTTATTTTCTGACTAATGTTACCACCTTTTCCTTTTTATCTTTTGAACAGTTGTCAACCTAACCTTAATTGATTTGCCGGGTTTGACTAAAGTGGCCATAGGTATGCTTTGTATTTAACTCCTATTTTTAATTAGAAATCAAATGTTTGGATCAAATTATAATCTTTATCTTTAATTGACAATTGTGTCCATCTTTTTTCAGAGGGACAACCGGAGAGTATTGTCCAAGAAATTGAAGCTATGGTTCGATCATATGTTGAAAAGGTAAAAAATGATTTTCTCTTTTTCAGTTAATATATATTGGACATATCTTTGGTGTGATCACACTCAGTTTGCCTTTTATCTTTTTGAATTAAAATATGTTGGATGTATGTAAGCATAATTTCTTTTTACTTGTTTTATCTGCTATGCATCCCTTTTAAGTATATGGGGAAGTGCTCCTTGAGCTTGGAAGCTTTCACTGACCGAGCAGCCACACCTGACCTTAAAATTTATATAATACCCAAATTTTCTTGTATTTTCTAATAATTTATTTGCGTTACCAATCCGGTGAGAATGATATAAGCAATCATATGATATAATTTAAGAAATTATTTCCTACTTGTAGTTTGAGTTAATAGTTCAACTACAACTTGAATTTCATTTCTGAAAGATACGGAAAGCCAACATTGACTCTGTGAGTGAACATTTTGTTTTGCGTGCCAACTAAATGTGATAACTAATTGATCGTACGTAGTTATTTCAGACAAGTCCACTCTCTTTCCACTCTCATGCAGTGTTTCCAGCCCCTGCTCCAAACTCTTAGTAAAATATCAGGCTATGGGAAAAAATACAGGAAAAATTATATTTTCTTTCACTTGCTTCTAGTTATCCCTGAAGCTGATTACTGTTCCTTTTAAGCTAGGACTAGATAAATCACTTGCATTCTATCCTTATCTTCAATATAGAGGTCTCATTGCAATTCACTTCACATTTTTGCGGTCAGCTGCACCTAGGGATGACAATGGGTAGGGTACTATAGTACCCTTCCCTGTACTCGCATTTTAAAAAAATAACCATACTGGTTCACCCCTGCACAAGTATCAAGTTTTAACCCCATCCCTGCTTGGTATCCCTGCACAGGTATCAATTTTAATCCCCGTCTTTGCTGGGTACCCGCCATCCATACTTATGTATAGATTCAATAAATCAATAAATATTATATATTATATAATTATTTACGTTAGATATTTTAGATTTAATATATATATATATAACTAAATAACTAGTAGTGAGACATTTGCCATGGTAAACATGTTATCATATTTTGGAATTGTCACTTTAACTTATGTTTATTAGTTATACAAATTTAAAATTATGTAGATGTAGATATTTGCCATAGACTATAATTTTAATTTCTGAATTTCAATTGATTTATTTACATTTTAAATTTTATTTTTTGAATTATTTCTACAAAGACATCTCCATTATGAAAAAGATGTAGATATATGCAATCAACCTTTTACCATTTTTTTGACAAAAAGATTTTCACTATAATATTTCATTCTGCCTCTTTGTATAGCACAGTCCATTTCGTAAATAAAACCATTTTTTTCTTAGGTTCTCAAAAATCAATGAAACACGCTTATAAGAACAAAGAATTACACAAATATATAAAAAATTATAATTTATAAAACTTTGGAGAAAGTCTATATTACAACTTAAAACTCACAAAAAGTATCAAAATAATTGATTATTATATATTCACACATAAAATAAAATATGATATTGTGCACAAATATAAAAGTAAAATATATTATTTCTACAATTATCATTGTTTTGTAATCATAATTTTTTTAAATTAGAATCCAAATAGTAACAGTTTATTAAAATTTTACTATAAATTGCTCAAACATAACATCAAAAGTATTAAAACATAATATTAAAACTACAATCTTAAGTCATCAAAATGTTAGTTATAACAAAAAATATTGGGAACATAATCCTGTGTAGCACAGATACTGACATGGACACGGACACAACACATATACGGACACTTCGACACATGCAATCTCCAAAATATAGGACACGGAGACACATATCTATATATTATATCAATATGAACTATATCAATTGATAATCAAGATTTATGTATTCAAAAATCATCTATGAACAAGGTTAGCAAAATATAACAAGTTGAATCTAATTCATCTATCTAAGATCCAAAAAGTGAAAAAAAAAAACATGTATAATCTAAATATTCCTAATTATATATAGGATTTGTTTTTTATTTCTATAATCATAATAGAAACTTATACAATAAGTTTATGATTTTGTAGAAGATCGTTGTATTAGCTCCTTTTAGACTTGTGTTAGAACCGTGTGTTAGAATGGTCAGATACCTAAACAATGTCTTTCGAATTGGACACTTTACTGATACATGTCAAATGAGTGTCAAAAGCCATTTAAGAGGTGTGTTGGAGCATCATAGCATAATCCTCTAATATGAGATTTTCAAATTAAATTTGTTATATAAAATAATTATTTATATGCTTACACACAAACACATATATATATACATATATATATATATATATATATATATATATATATATATATGTATATATGTATATATGTATATATGTATATATGTATAGGTGTGGGGCAGGTTTGGTACTATAGTACTTGAATCCATACCCATTAAATTTTGCGGGTAAATATCTGGTTTGAACCCATCGACAAACAAGCGGGTATTTACCCTATTCATTTGCAGATATTTTTGTGGTACCTGTAGGTTCCGGGTAGACTTTGCCATCTCTGGCTATACCATATTCCTGTAGGATGTACTCCAAAATGATATGCTGATGGGTCTGAACATTCAAGAAGTGATTATGTCTCAACATTGTGAAACTATTTAGTATGACCTAATTCAACAGATAACAATAAGGTGTTAACATTCTCATTTGTTTTATGTCACAAGTCTGGGAATCAGTTGGTAGTTTGCAATGTTGTTGTGATGCTCTTAAGTGTATTGCTTAAGTCTTATTTTAATTTAGTTTAATTGTACATCAGAGTTTCTTATATTATGTCCTTTTGTTTCACATTTATTGTGAGTTTATTATTATGAAATGTCTATTTCTAAACAACATTGCTTGCTCTATATTTCAATTGATGAATCTTTTGTTTCCTCGTTGTATCTTAAAATAAACTACTTGCATGATGTACTGCCAAGTTCTGTATTTTCTTTAATCAATTACTTTATCTTCAACAGCCTAATTGCATCATATTAGCAATATCTCCGGCCAATCAAGACATTGCAACTTCTGATGCTATTAAACTTTCAAGGGAAGTTGACCCCACAGGTACTTTTGATTCTTCCTGGAATGGACATTATGACCTTGCTTTGTCATATTTTACTAAATTTTCTCTGTAATCTTGCTAGGTGAAAGGACATTTGGGGTGTTGACAAAGCTGGATTTGATGGACAAAGGAACTAATGCTTTAGATGTAATCTTTCTTTTTTATTTGATGCATGTATCTTTAATGTTAAACTTTGAACTGTGTATGTAAAATTATACTAATTTATCCTCATTTTTACTTTTATTCCCTCAAGGTCCTCGAAGGAAGGTCTTATCATTTGCAACATCCTTGGGTTGGTATAGTAAATCGATCCCAAGCGGACATCAATAGAAATGTTGATATGATTGTTGCTCGACGTAAGGAGCGTGAGTATTTTGCATCCAGTTCTGATTATGGGCACTTGGCCAATAAAATGGGTTCAGAGTACCTTGCAAAACTTCTCTCGCAGGTTTTCTTTTGGAAGATAGTCTTTGCTAATCCTTTTTTGAGATAAGTCGTATTTTTAATCCCATGAACTTATTATGCAGCATTTGGAGTCAGTAATTAGGGCAAGGATACCTAGTATAACATCTTTAATAAACAAAAGCATTGAGGAACTTGAATCGGAGATGGATCATCTTGGGAGGCCTATTGCTCTTGATGCTGGAGTGAGTGGTTTAAACTTGGGATTGTTTCTTTAAAAAGTAAAACTCTTTCCATAATGTCCTTCTGAGTATTTGTTGAATGTGGATTTCTTATTCAGGCTCAATTATACACCATCCTAGAACTTTGCCGAGCATTTGAACGGATATTCAAGGAGCATTTAGATGGAGGGTAAATATCTTCTTTTACTGTATTCCATTTTTATGCTATGTTAAAGTGCAATGTGAAATGGAGAAGGGAGGGTAAAGGTGATAAATTGGAAGGATTTGTAGGAGGGGAATGGAATTGATTCATTGCCCTTCGTACTAAGTTGGGAGCTAAGCATTTACTTAAAATTGATCTAGATCATAAGATTCTTGTCTTACCCTTAGATCATCCAAATAAGAGTTTACCAAGCTTTTGAAACTTGTAGATCCTACTTAGGATTGTAGAAGGGATAAACATGGATAAGATGAAATCATAAGATCCAACCTCAATTAGAACTTTTCTATACATTACACAGCTAATTGTGCCAAATAACAGTGCTGTTGTGGTGGACAGTAACATTGCATAGGTCTGTTGCTAGTTTATTTTCTTTGGTTTCTATAGATGCATGAATAGCAGTGAAGCTGCAGCCCCAATCATGAGCTGAGAATTGAGATGATTCTGCAGAGATTTTTATTTCTTTTCAAAACAAAATTCCTATTCAATAAGCGCTTATGTAAACATAATTTGTATTTTACGCTCATTTACTAAAGGGGGTTTTGTTTTTCCTTCATTTATTCTAAGGAAGTCTATTAAATTTGGTCCTCACAAATTCATATTCTTCAACTTCAATTGATTGACCAACTTCTAGTCTAGGTGCAAAATGAAACAAACTACCATCCCGCTGTCATTCCTTTCCATCTCTTTCCGTCAATCTAAACTTAGGATTTATAGTAGCCTCTCCTCTGTCTTGCGCAAGCCCATTGAACACAAAGGTGCCTGAGAAGTATCTTTACTTTCAGCCTGCACAAAAGCCAAAAAGGCTATTGAGAGGATCCTTGGCCTTAACGTTACAGTAGCAGGGCTTGGTTTGGATGATTGGTCAAAAAGCCCAGCTATTGGAGTATAAGGAGGGCTTGGTTGTGGAGGAGCTGGGGTGCCAGGTTGTTAGCATGTCTGAAGGGAGTGAGGTTGGGTTGGTGTGATAAGGGGGAGGAGAATTATTTTTGTTTGTTAGGCCTTTTAACTGGCAAGACAAAGTATCTTCTCTGAGTAGCTTTTTTTCTAGGAGAGGAGGTGTTCTCTGTTGTATATGCTCATTGAGCTTGTTTGCAGGGGTTCTAATAGCTGTTCTATTGATCCCTTAAAAACAACTTCAGATTATGAGGGCAAGAATGTAAGGTCAATATTGAACCACTGAACAGATTATCAATGGTCAGTGTTTATTGTTCCTAAATGGAGATACTTTACCAAAAATCATATGGTTTGAAGTATTCAATTTTTCAACATTGATGTATGATCTTATGTCGTATGAGATTTTGCAGTCTTGCAATAATACACAATATTTTTCTCAACTATCTAGTTCCTTGCTTTTGCCTTTTGGGCTGCTAATATTCTAGACAAACTATTATCCAGTTCCTTGAAGAAGTCAAAATTTAGTCTTACAAGGTGAACTTTAAATCTAACTCAACCTCACAAAATTGGTTTGTAGGGTGAGGTTTACACCCACTTATGTATTATAATTGATCATATCTCTAGTTAATGTGGGATCTCCAAGACACTTAGTGCTGAGAACTCGATATCTCTTAGGGTGAATAAATATTCATGTGTAGCATGATAGGCCAACATATCTCATTACGATAGAGTTTGATATCATATTAGAAAGTTGACTTTAAATTTAACTCAATCCTACAAAATTGGCTTATAAGGTGAGATTTACATCTTCTTGTATATATAATTTGATCTTATTTCTAGTTAATGTGAGATCATTAACATTTAGTGTTACTATGTATTAACTGAAATGATGAATGATATAGTTCTTAACACTTACTAGGAATGGAAATGGCTTTCAACAAACAGGAACCTTTGTTGGTTTGCCCACTGCATAAGCTAAATGAACATAGCAAAAAACCGTTTGACTTGATTGTCGAGATTTTCAGTTTGTTATCACTGATGAGCTAGTTGATAGGTCTCTTTATTTTAATAATAATGTTCTTTATTGTTCATAGGCGGCCTGGAGGAGATAGGATATATAATGTCTTTGACAATCAGCTTCCTGCTGCATTAAGGAAGCTTCCATTTGATCGGCATCTTTCTCTCCAGAATGTAAAGAAAGTGGTGTCAGAGGCTGATGGTTATCAACCTCACTTGATTGCTCCTGAGCAAGGTTACAGGCGCTTGATTGAGGGGGCTCTTGGATACTTTAGAGGCCCAGCTGAGGCTTCAGTTGATGCTGTATGAATGACGCCTGTCTTAACTGGTTTAATTTTGATCTAACACAGAATTGAATTAACTGTTTTTGATTTTGTGTAGGTTAACTTTGTTCTAAAAGAACTTGTGAGGAAATCAATAGCTGAAACTCAGGTAACTTTTGGAAGTATGTTTTACCTTGTTCATGAATTGTTGGCATAGTTTGCAAAGATACTAATATGTGACTGCAGGAACTGAAACGCTTCCCAACATTTCAAGCTGAACTAGCTGCAGCAGCAAACGAGGCTTTAGAAAGGTTTCGTGAAGAGAGTAAGAAGACAAACCTTCGGCTTGTAGATATGGAATCTTCTTATCTCACTGTGGATTTCTTCCGGAGACTTCCTCAAGAAGTGGAAAAATCTGGAACTCCTGCCCCCTCAAACATTGATCGTTATGCAGAGGGTCATTTCAGGAGAATTGCATCAAATGTGTCATCGTATATAGGGTTGGTGGCTGACACGCTTAGAATCACAATTCCAAAGGCTGTTGTTTATTGTCAGGTCAGACAAGCCAAACAATCTTTGCTACACCATTTCTACACACAAATAGGGAAGAAGGAGGTACATTCTTTCTCTTACTTTTCTCTTTTTATCTCTTAAGAAAGTATAGCTTTTTCCGTAATGGAGAATCATAACATTAGGTAAATCACACTACGAAAGCCAACTGTTGTAGTTGGAGAGCCCAAGGCCTCATAAAAAGCCTACACTAGATCTACCCCATATCCACCGGCATCCACACAGCTGTGCATTAGCCCGCTCCACTAATCCTGGGCAGACACTGCAATAATCAATGTCACCACACGTGTGTTGCTACCTTCCAGAGATTTCCACACCATTACATTTTTCTGTTGTAGTTGGAGAGCCTAGGGTCTTGTTAACATAAAACTATAATTTCACACTTTCAGTGTGGGACATAAGTTCCATTCCTCGCAATTGTATCATACAAATTGTTGTAGTTCAGTAACTTCAGTTAAGCTATAAGTTATAACCCAGATTTTGACAACGTCAACGCTAAGTATTGAGTTGCCTCTATCATTCACATTTTGAGACAAACTATTTTACGTGTTAGGGTTAGTGACATACTCTTGGGAGACAGAACAATTCTACGTAAACATATTTTTCTATGGTATACTCCAAATAGCTTTACCATGAAAGGATCGCATAGTTGGCTTTTATTGAATAGTATGCTTCTGAAGTTTAAATTTTATTAATTGAAATGGTAATAAATTTTGATAAATCCTTTTATTTCATTTATAAGCTAAGCAATATTAATGAAATAGTACTAACGTGGCGCACTTAATGAAAAGTTTGGAAGCCAAGGCGAATTACAGAGTTGTATCCAGACAGCAGTTGTTTAAGTTCACTATTTTTGTTGAGACCTATGCTAAGTGCTTTGAATAAAAATTATATACATTTGTATTTTTTTTTAATAGTTAATAGTTCATGTCAGCCCTCAAAATTTATATTATGGTGCTATATTTACTTGATAGTTTACCAGCGGTTTATAAGAAGTAAATAAAACAAAATTCAAGTTTTGCGAGGGATATGTATTTGCATGAATTTTGTATATTTGGACGAAGACAAGAATTTACAATGCACTTAAGCATACATCTTTCACCGTAATTAAGCCCAAGTTTTGGTCTCCACTAGATCATTCTGTCAAATGATATATAACTCAGCCTCTGGTTTGAAGCTAATTTTCCATAAGCGTAGTAACCTACGTTACGTTTGTTGTGGGGTGGGTTGGGGGAGGGGGAGATATTGTTTATCTTTAAAGTAACTTGTCTCCATTAGACCATTTTGCCAAATAATATATATAACACAGCTTGTTGTTCGAAACTAATTTTTCATCTTAACGCTTTTACTGTATGTCATGATAGAATAATTCTCCTTTGTTTTGATGTTTGACTATATATAATTAACTCCGCTATGTTGGACATTTATGTACTCATTGTTTTAAGTAATTCCAATATATCCTTGATAAGATTTTATCTGCTATAGGGTAAACAGCTATCGCAAATGTTAGATGAAGACCCTGCATTGATGGAGAGGAGACTACAGTGTGCAAAAAGGCTTGAACTATATAAAGCAGCAAGGGATGAAATTGATTCTGTTTCCTGGGTACGATGAGCATATTGCTGAGTGTCTTCCTAATCTTGTATTATAGCGATCAGTTATGGGTTAGCTGGACCCTGATGTAATCTACTTATGTACTATTCTTGTATTGCGGTTTTTGACTATAGGGTAAGATTGGAGTTAATTTGGTTGTCTGAATTGTAGTGTACATCCACACAGAATGATGATCTTCATTTTGATATGTATAATTTGTGTATTCTTTGTATTTTTATTCTTGGTTGGGTCACATTATCGAGCCTTGAATTTGGTGTTCCAATGCTTGTTTTCTTACCTTGACCCTGAAACGGTCAAACAAAGGCAGTCCCATAGGAACTGATCAAACATCGGCAAAAGAGAGATACGAGGCAGAGACACAAATTGAGAGCCAACAATAGCTCATCTAATAAAATAGGAGGTATTTCAATTGATCATGTTAATGTGGCAAGGTTGAAGATTATACAAGTGTTCGTTTGCCAAGGTTGAAGGAATTCATGGCAACACACCTCTAAGAAGAGTGTCATGTTTGACAGGGATGGACTAGAGCAAGAGAAACGCGTGCCGGAAAGTATGCCTAATTACTTTGTAGATTCCAGTTTTCTTGCATTGTTTAGACTCTAGGCTGTGTAGTCAGTAGCTGTACTTTGTAGTTGAACTTGTTTAGTGTATATATATTAACGTTTTTTAGAGCCATATCTATTTTATGGTTTTTATCATCATTTTTTCTGTGCAGATTTCCCTTCAGATATTGATTTATTATTGTATGATGGTCGGATCAATTGGCCATATAACTTTATACTGTCGAGTGTGTTATTATGGGGTCTTCAATTGCAACTAAACTTGATTTTTTGAGTTTTTAAAGTTTTATTGGAAAAGTTAATCATGATTTATGATTGCACGACAATATTACTTTAAACTGCTAGTTTGTAATCTCCTTTAGTTTTAACTATTGTTACACAATTATTTCAACAAAAAACAATGTCAATTTTAGGGGATTAAAATTATTCTGAAAATATTTTATAAAAGGTTTAGATGTTAGATTAACACATCCCGTCTTAATTGACGAAGTCTTCCTGCGCCTCTATAACGTCCTGCACCTCTATAAAATTTTAAAATCTAAAATTGTACTTATGGAAATCACTAAAAAAGACACTTTTTTGAAAAAAAATTATAAAATGGATTAGGTTACCACTGGTTTACAGATAAGTTATCATTCAAATTATATTTTAAAATAAAATATAAACTGGATGATATCTTATTTAATTTATTTTTTTTAAAAAAAGTTATGAATCATATAAGATATCATCTAATTTACAGATAAATAAAATCACATCTCATCAGATTTATTTTAAAAAAATTTGAATAAGATAGAGTGTCATCCGAATTATATTTCTAAATAAAATATAAAATAGATGACAAAGTTTATAAAACTAACAAAATTTGTAACCCGGATGGTCAACAGGTGACCACATCTTGCAATTTAATAAGTGAGTTAACATTCATGCTAAATTGTATATAGAATGCGGTCACATATTAGCCATCCTCCGACCATTAGCCATCCGGTTCACAAACTGTTATTAATATAACACAAAGCTAGGTAGTTCGTAGGCACAATGATAAGGCAAGAATGAATACAATGCATATCAAAGTGTGAAAGATGCAATTGAAATAGCAAAATTCAGTCAGTCAAAGTATTCAGATCAACGAAGTCCCTGTCCCCCAAACATTAGAAGAAGAAAAATGTTCCTGGTATAAAACTAAGAACAAAAGCTATGATGAGTTATGAAACACAAACTGAGAAATATTATCCAATGCAATAGGTACTTTAGTGATGGATACAGCTTATTCTACCTACTACACGCACTAAGTGTTATCATCATGGAAAGTAAAATCTCAACATTTTCACACTAATTATTCAAAACTATTCTTGAAGGTTTAGTATACGATGTACGTAGACAAGTGTTTCTCTATCAAGGATAGGTAAAGGTGCTTGGGAAAAGGCACTATATACTGCTTGAATCATGAAAGCTTGGTACCAATCGCGTAAGTATATGCCTTCTTCATTGATTGCCCGGTAAAGAAACAAGAATGAAGATTGGTGCTGGAGTGAGAAGGCAATGGGAAAAGAGGCGTGAAAAGAAGAAGGCGGAGGAATCTTGCTGCTTTGAGTGGAAAAATTTAATTGCAGAAGCTTCTAGAAAAATTGCAGAAGCCATTACTGCATCTTCAAATGGAAATGGAAAGAATTAGAAAGATTGGATCTTTTTGTAGGTGATAGCATTACCACCACTGGAATAGGATCGTATCAAAATTGAGAATGAATTAAATTTTAACTCTAAAAAGTTGTTCCAACGCTAGAAGATTGCCCAGTGACTTTAAGTGATATTTTATAAAAAAGAATTACAGAATCAAAAAGCTTATACTTCTCACTATAAATGAAAACTAAGTATTTTTGTCTATAAATAATTTGCTTGGGATACGAAGAAAACATTTCATTTTCTTAACTATTATTTCTAGTATCTCTACATTCTCGAGGAAGGGGATTAAGATATATTAATACTAGTAAGGGTTTTTGTTTGACCTGATTGAGAATTAAGCCCTTAAAAATATTACTTTCACAAAATAGTAATTATCTATAAAAGTTGTACAATTTTATTTTATTTACACTTTAGTGCTTAATTATTTAATACTCCTTTATAAGTATGTGTCTCTCACTTAAGATATTTAAACCTACATTTAGCCAATTGTCCCATGTGAAATTACCTATCATAGTAGAACCAGTGGCGGCTTACGACTTTAGATCCTAAAGCGAATAAAAAAATAGAGTCTTTTTAAATTAATAAAATAATTAAAATTATGATATTTTGATCTAAAATTTATTTTTTTGAACTTTTTGTGATACAAAATTATCTATTAAATTATCATAATTAATTTCATTTAAAAAATATTTTTCAATAGACAATCAAACTAATCTCTTTAATCTTTATTGAGATATTGTTAATCTTAAATAAGATTTTATTAGTTTAAGTTTTGAAGAACTTGTTTCAGCCAAAGCAATTGATACTGGAATTTTCCAATCCTATAATATTCTTTAAGATATTTAATTCTCAAAATAAATCTAAATCATTCAAGATCTAATAAATTATCATGTTTCAAATATTTTTCAAGGTTTAAGCATTTTCAAAACTACACAACCTAATAACTTTAAATTTTTAATACTAAATCAAAAATCAAAAATATCTTCATATATTTTAAATTGTTCAAATCTATTTTGGAGTGTGGTAATTGCTTTATCTACCATATATAAAAAATAATTAATTCTAAATGACTCTCTTGAGGTGATTTAATAACTTCATTTTCAATATTTTCATCAAATTGTTTTTATTAGGATTAGTTCTTTTTCTAAGAAACTTAGGTTCTACATCAATTTCTGAAACAATTTCTTTGGTGGAAATAAATACATTTTCAAATCCATTTTCTCTATATATTTCAAAAAATGAAAGAAAATATTTTAATTGTTCAATGAAATGAAAGATAAAACCTGATTGTTAAGACAATAAACTTGATGGTAGAGTCTCAAGTCTCATATTATGATATTATCTTTGGATCATGTCCTTTGATATGTCTTTAAATATTGAGAATGAAATTATTAAATCATCTCAAGAGTCAAAGTACAAAGTTTTAAGAAAGATTCCTTGACTGATGTTTTGAGAAAGATTCCTTGACTGTTTAATTTTTTTTTAAATATTATTAATTTATTATAAGAAAGTTTCAAGAATACTATTCATTAAATAAATTTAAAGTCATTAAATAATATTTATAATACCAATGTAAACTTAAAAGTCAGTTAAAATATTTAAATTTTTAATTAAAATTTTGTTAGTATAATTTTAAAATTAAATATTTTTTATTTTATAATAATATGTGAGTATTAAATTTTTTTGAGACCTTTGAAACCTTGAGGCCTAAAGCATATTAAATTTGACTGCTTCTTCCTGCACCTCCATATTATCTTCCTGCACCTCCATATTATCTTCCTGCACCTCCATAGTTTAAGCAAATTTACCATTTAACCCTTTTTAAAACATATCATATCCCACAATATCCTCCACCACCTTTTACATTCTTTCTTCCTCAACTTTGCCTGCACCCCGTTCTCATGCCACTGCACCCCATTCGACAGCGGCTGCACCTCCCCCTCCACCTCCACCTCCACTCTTAATGCTTGTATCCCAGTTTGCCAATGCATATCTACATTGAGTGCACCTTAGTTGCTTGGTTGTTGGCTTGGTTATCCATCATGTCTCCATCATTGTTCTCCATTCACAGTTCGTGAAAACCGTAATCCACAAACTTCAACTTTCATCATTTTGGCACCCATTCAAGCAATTGAAAGGAAGGTAAGCATCATTGTAAGTTTAATTTTAGATTGTAGACGTAGTTGTGGTGGATTGGTGGCGGAGGACGGTGGTGGTCCAATTTTTTTTCATTGTCAAACTGTTTTACAGTTTGTAGAAACCGTAGGTAATTCAAATTTTCTCTTCTGCAGTTTGTACAAACCGTAGAACAGTAGAAATTTTTTTTCTATTCTGCGGTTTATACAAGCCGCAAAAGAAAAAAAATTTTGTACTATTCTACGGTTTGTACAAACCACAGAAGAAAAAAAATTTGCTACTGTTCTACGGTTTGTACAAACCGCATAACAGAAAAAAAATGTTCTACGGTTTGTAGAAACCGTAGAAGCATTTGCATTTTTTTCAATTCTTACGGCTTCTACAAACCGTAGACAAAAAATGTTCTACGGCTTGTAGAAGCCGTAAGTAGTAAAAAAATGCAAATGCTTCTACGGTTTCTACAAACCGTAATGTCTATTACTTTTACGGTTTCGACAAACAGTAGAGTTCTCTTATACACCTATACACTTACGGTTTGTACAAACCGTAAGCTCTTACGAATGTTAAAATAACTACAGTTTGTGTAATCTGTAAGAGGTATAAATCTTGTTTTTAAACTTACGGCTTACAAAATCCGTAAATATTAAACTTCTACGGTTTCTACAATCCGTGGAAATCAGAAAAAATGAATAACAGATACCTCGACGAAGACGACGGTGGTTGTTTTTCAGCCACCCACAACCACCGACGGCCACCCAAAGTGTCTTCAACCCCCCACTCCAACACCGTAGGAACCTTTGCGACACCTTTCACCGCTATTCAGAAATGGACCGCACCCCTTTCATGGAAAACCTTCTTTTATAGCAGGAGGGATAATTTTGTAATTTACTCATGTCTATTATTGAAATTTTGAAAATTATGGAGGTGCAGGAAGATGATATGGAGGTACAGGAAGAAGCAGTCACTAAATTTTTTTTGAGGCCTTGAGGCCTAAAGTATATTAAATTTTTTTGAGGCCTTTGAGACCTTAAGGCCTAAAGTAAATGTTTTACCTGCTTGGGCATTGAGCCAACAAATTAGACTAACATAATGTGTATTGAAATTACTAGATAGTTTAACAATATTATAATAATTTAATTATTAAAACTCGAAACCAAGCTTGAGTTATAACAATTACGCATCACTTAACTGATAGATGGTTTAACAAAAAAAAAACACATAATTGATGTAACATAATGTTTTTATTAATAAAAGTATTTATTATTGTAATACAAACATGCGAACAAATATGCAAATGTAATCAAAATTATATCTTAAGTGAGTTCAAAGATGTTAATTACGTAATGAAATAAACATTAAACTTAAGAATTATCATTATTGGTAATGTCTATATTTTCACCATGTTCAGTAAGTGCCTTGTGCAATAATCTTTTTGTGAAAGGCTTAATTATGACATTTGTACCCGTTTTGCTTCTAACTCTTTTAAAAGGAAAATATTTTAAATTGATATCTTTTATATCCTTAGTATAATTGTATTAGAAAAAAGTAGTACCACTAAACTATCAAAATACATTTTTAATGACTTGATGATGTTTTCAATAATTTTATGTCCTAGAATAAAGTTTTGAGTTAATTAGTTTTAATTGTAAAAAAAAATGTTATAAATTTAGCTGTCATAATGAATGCAATTATAACATTGCTTTGAACTTTTCCATGATACTGAACTTGTAGTAAAATTAATTATATAACTAAGGATGAACTCCTTTGTGATTATGCATTCAATAAAGTTTGATTTAACTACCTAAAGATTATAAGGTGATTAACTCTCTTGGACATAAGTATGTCATCCTTCATTCCTTCTATATTATTTTAACGTTTCATTCCTAATTTGTTTAGAGTTGCAAAACTCATGAGTAGAGTGCAAATCTAAGCATATAGAATTTCTTTCACTTATTTTTATTCTAAATCATTTTAGGACATTCGGGAGATTAAAATAGTTATTTTCTAAATGGGAATAATGCCAAACATTTTTATAATTTTAAATATCTTTAGTAATTTTTTTATATGTGTTTTATGATATAAGACTTACAACCCTTATGTTTTAGAACATTTCCTTTATTTTGAAATTATCAAAGACAAAGATTTAAGTCTTTTCAAAGAGATAAAAATCAATACAAACAAGATATTATCAATATATAAAGTCAGAAATATAAATTTATGGTCATATATATATATATATATATATATATATATATATATATATATATATATATATTAATCAATAATATTTTTCTTAAATTTGAAGAAAATAATAGTATCATTGAAATTCAAACATCATTGGTGGAAAATTTACTTAAATTCGAACATTGAATTCTTTAATTACCACACCACATTTTACTTTTCAATTAACTTAAAACTTCATTTGGTAGTCCATGTAAGCATTTCCCTACAAATCTCTATTGAGAAAAATAGTTTTCACTTCCATCTAATAAAACTTGCAGCCATAATGAATTATTAGTGTCATATAGTAAAGGATTCCTTTATTGAGTCAAGTTGCTTTAAAATAAAGTCTATCCATCAAATTAAAACAATTAGTAAAAAGTTGGTCTTTACAACATTTAAGATTGTCATGGTCACAAGGGTCATGATTAATTTTAAAGGTCTACTTGGAATTGAATTTCTTACAACCTTATAAAAATTTTAAAAGGTCACAAATATTGAGAAAGACAAAAAGGAGAATATAAGAATTAAAAAATAAAAATTAAGAAGGCTATGGAAAGAGATTTTAACGAATGTAATACGAAGACAAAATTAAGACGAAAATATGACACCATGTTTATTGTATGAGAAGTTACAACTTCGTAAGCTAAAGTACGAACGAGATAGATTCACTAATGAATATCTTGAAGGCAAGGTGTTAGATTGGTGGAAAAATCGGCAAAAATATCATAGAGGTGTAATTTTTTTCCATTTTTACCAAATGTGTGTAATTTTATTTTTTTTTACGAAAATAAGTAAGTCGTGTCACGGAGGCACGCTTTCAAATGAAGAAATTGTGCTACCGTAACACGACTTTAGGCAAATACGAAATTAAAAAAAATTGAACTGAAGTCGTACCACGTTGACACGACCTCAATGTAAAAAAATGAACTGAAGTCGTGCCAACGTGGTACGACTTTAGTAAAAAAAAATTTACACTGAAGTCATGCCATGTTGGCAGGACTTCAGTTCATTTTTTTTTATACTGAAGTCGTGTCACGTTGACATGACTTCAATTCATTTTTTTACACTGAAGTTGTGTTAACGTGATACGACTTTAGTTCATTTTTTTACATTGAAGTCGTGTCAACGTGGCACAATTTCAAATGAAGAAGTCATGTCTCCGTGACACAATTTATTTATTTTTGTAAAAAGAAAATTACACCTGTTTGGTAAAAAATGAAAAAAATGCACCTTTGTAATGCTTTTGTCGAAAAAATCAATACTCAAGATAATTGTCCACACCAGAATCTCGACTTGAACTTGGAAACCTAACAATTACTAAATATTTTGTGATTAGTGTGAGAGTATATCTCACTTAAGGATAAATATGTGTTCTATATGTTGATATAAATTCATTTTACAGATGTAATTAATATCAGTTTGAGTGAGACATATGTATTCTTAGTCACTTTTAAATTAAAGAAATATGGATTCATATATCGTTAAATACGATGACTTCAAATTTATTCATTGAATTATACAAATAATTACATAAGGTACATATAAAAATGGTATCCAATACGATTTTGTAATTGAGACTTTCTGGTTGTATGTTGATCAACGTGATCAAGGATATTGAAGATTGAGGATGATTTTCTCTATATTGTATTTTGATGATGAAACGACTTTGTATTAAATATTTACAACATTCGTGTTAAAAATGTGTGTGAATTATGCAGATTTATATTGAATAAGAAGCGTGACCATTAGTCTTAATTTTTTTCTGAAAATATTTAAAAGAAATTAATAGATTATCTTAATATAATAAATTATCTCTAGTAATAATTGATTAATTCAAAATAGTTCCATAACATCGTTAACTCACAATTGATTATTCTTTTACCTAATCAATTCTATCATGTTTTAACTTGGACAATACACTATGTATTTATATCTTTCAATAATATAATATAGGAAGTTTAATCACTTATACAAATTTTTGTTATTTAAAAAAATATCTAAAAGTTCAAGTAAGGTATAATAAATAAAAAAAAAACAAACAATTGACCTATCATTGACTAAGTATCCCAACAAAAACTTTTCTTAATTAAATTATAAAATAGTTTTAGTCTACTTTTAAAGATTTCAACTTTTTACAATAAAATAAAACCAATTAAAAATTTTAACTCATTTTTCATTTAAATTATAAAAATATTTTTTTTAAATTTCAAAAATAAAAAAAAATTAGAAAAAAATTATTAATGTAAAAATATAATATTAATTTAAATTATTCATGTTATATATATATATATATATATATATATATATATATATATATATATATATATATATATATATATATGTGTGTGTGAATGTGTAAATAAATGTACAAAATCTAAATAGGGTGTTCACATAGTGTTTATTACATAAAAAAGTAAACATTTAAAACTTAAAAACAAAATTAAAATATGAAATACTTTTATCTTTTATCTATATTTAAATTTTTCTTTTTATCATATAATTAACCATATTAAAATTTAGAAAATATAAAACCCCTTTATTTTTTGGAGTACCTCCAAATAGTCATTTGTAAGTATCTCCCTTTAAGGCATTATCTCAGATCATATTGTTTTCTTTATTTTGCACTAAATAAAAAATCATGTTAAAATTTGATCCAAAAAATTTAAAATTATAAAATAAAAGAAAAGATGAAACACTTCATGTTACGGCGAGTGCAATATTATCATTCAGAGCTTCACAAAAGTGGTTGCTAGCTGCTCTGTAACATTAGCCGTTACCCCCTCAGTCCGAACCCACAGCAAGAGAAGAGGAAGAGACATGAAAGCCCCTTCTTCTCTTTTCCTCAAAGGCCACGTCTTTCCTTCCTCTATTTCTCTCCTCACAAACACCAAAAGTAAGTATCGCTTCATTCCTTCAATTTTGTCTACTTTTGTTTCAGCCTTCAAATTTAATTGGACCATTCCATGCTATAACTATAGCTTCAGTGAACTTGAATCTGTTATTTTGTTGGGTTAGTTTGTGTTGATACACTTTAAAGAGTGGTTTTTGCTATTGGGTACATAATGCAGGAACACCTAATGTAAAAATGCACCCCATTTGGTTCTTATGTAAAGCCATCCAAACTAACTCATATGAAATTTCCAATGGAAGCTATCATCCCACTGTGCAACACCCAACAGAAAAAAATACAATGGTATGTGCCTATGTAATATGTGCGTATGTAATATGGGCTCATATGTATGTATGTATTTAATAGTGTTTTTGTGGTAATTTGGGAGGAAGATTTGCTTGAATGGACTTTTGAATTGTAGGTGAAGCCATCTAGGAAAATTGAATCTATTGGGGCATTTCAAAAGTTGCCCATAGTGATGCCATCAATTGACATTCTTGGATCGGCACTGAGAAAGGCGAGGAAGGTTTCTCCAACGAAAGGTTCTTGGCTGCAGTTAGTTCTTTGTTTCCAGGTTTACATTTGTGTTTACATCTTAAACCCTATGGTTGACTCTGACTTTAGTTTGGTTAAACTTTAGGAATTGCCAACATTGCAAAACGGGAGAAAAACAAGGGGGCAAAGCAACTTGATGCATTGATGAAAGTATGTTCGTCACTTCTGAATATGTCATGCTTTGACCTATAATGTGTATTCTAGTTTCTACATTTTATAGAAAGAAGAATGTATCATAAGTTAACGGCGCAGCTCTTGTTAGGAACTAGCTGTTCCCTTGAGGACTTATGTGGAGAATTTTCCTAACAAAACGTACCTTCATCCTTATGAAAGATCTCTGATTGAGCTGACTCTTGGAGATGGATACTATGAAATGGTAAGTTAGTAAAACAGCATTGCAGCACTAGACATGTTTTGTAACTTCCACTAGTTCATTCCCTTTGTTATTACATGACATATAATATTCTTATCATTATTTATCATTCCCAAGGCTGCATGGATGCATACTTTTGGATGATCGCTGCATTCTTAGAAATTGTTATTTTATACTTTGTCTAATTTGTTTTAAATTTTTTTTTAACAGGTGCTACGGAAGGTAGATGGTTTAAGGAAAAGAGTAGTATCTATTGGAAAGGAACATGCTTCACTTTGTGCTAAGGTTTATTTAGTAATTTACATTTGATTTTGATCTATTTCTTGGCTTGGTAATTACGTAGTTGTCATCATGCTGCTTGAAAGTATTATTTTAACTGATATATATAGTCTTAGTAGCGAAATTTGGAATATTTTATGCTAGGTCTTGATTCAATACTAATTTGTTCTTGTTGAAGGTATGAAATCTTGTCTTCCCAATGCAAAGATTTTATGCTATTTAACATCTTCGAAACAGAGATTTTTTATATAATTCGTATGGTCTTCATTGCTTTATCCTTAAAGTATGAAGCTTGCTTATGTCACTATTTGTACCATCATGTCAGCCTCAGCCTGTTATTTTTATGAATTGAATTCTTTCAGATGGACTGTTCGATTGTCTCTTTACGTTATCATCTTGTTAAATTGGTGATTTTTTTGCATCCTTTGCTTTGTTAACAAGATTGATTTTATTTCATCCTGTAACAGTCTTCATCAAAGCGAGAAGCAGAGGAAAGGTTGAGTGAGGTGAGGTGTAGATCTTTTGAGGAATCATCTACCTCCTAATTTTTCTGAAGATTTCAGTATGTGCCATTATTTTATGCAGGGTCTTAAGAAAATTGAAGAGACTTTTGCTCAAGAAAGAAAAGTTGTTGATGATTTGTTAGACATAGCCAAGGTATTCTGCATTTTCAACAAATGAAATGCTTCTTTGGTTTTGTCTGTGTGTTTTCTATGAAAACATACATATACAATATGGGTGACCTATGAATTTTTTTTTTCCCCAATAATATTCCATCCAAACTTAATTTATATTATCTAGCTGATAGTTATAAATTTTACAGACTCTCAGAGCAATGCCAGTAATTAATTTGGAAACACCAACTCTGTGTCTTGTTGGAGCTCCTAACGTAGGAAAATCTTCTTTGGTCCATGTACTGTCTACCGGCAAGCCTGAGGTATGCAACTAAATGTTAAAATATTTCTTTGTTAAATTGCATTAGTCTCTTTAAAAATCTGGCTTGAATGGAATTTTTCATCCTACTAAGTATCCTATCCATATTTCCAATAAATGTACATCTCTTTCAATTTCCTTCTTATTTGTTTGCCTAAAAGATTAAATATGCATATGGTGATGAATCAGGATACAATCACCTTTCTTAAAATTGCTACTAAAGGATAAATATTTCTATTTTGTTACTTGGTTTATCTGTGACCATTTCCAATGGTTATGTGCTGCTGGTTCAGAAATGTTCAAGCGCCTTATGTTACAATTGTGCTTTTTCTTTCTCTTGTTCTTAAAGGAATGGTTTTTACTAGACTGTGAGGTAGCACTTTGTATATATAATTTCCCTTATCAATGTATATACAGTTAATTGGATCCTAACTAATCATATGTACAGTGAACCCGTACTAAACTAAGTAAAATCTTGACATATTTTGCTTCAAGCTTAAGCAAAACTTCTTAGTTGCTGAGTATTTAAAGATTCCATCATTCATTTCTCATTCTTTTTCCATTCCTTTCTATCTAAAATTTCAGGTTTGTAACTATCCCTTCACAACACGAGGAATTCTCATGGGTCATATTATTTTTAACCTTCAGAAGTTTCAGGTTAGTAAATTTTGACTTTTTTTTTTTTTTCTTTCTAGCATTTTTTTTCTCATTGTGAACTGCATATCATGCAGTTGTAATTGTATACCTTGCATGTCTGTAGGTAACAGATACTCCGGGCCTGCTGAGGAGGCATGATGGTAATTAACATTTCATGTGTTTTTCTCAGTTTTCTAACAGTACTTATTTTTCTTATTTGGTGAATGTTATATTTCCAAAGTTTTTCTTAGGGAAATTTCTTTTTAGTCCACGACTGGTTTTAGGATCAGTTTTCCTAAAGAGGAAGGTATGGCATAGAGGAGTGTGGACAGTGACGTCAATTTCCATTTTTGCCTTATAAAGAATTATGGGAAATGTCCTATTGTTTACGGATGGTGGTAGCAGGATCACTTGGTTAGTTGGGGGAGTTGTTGTGGACCAGAAAGAAATGAGATTTTCCCCAGTAATTTGGTTTAGGGTTTATACTGTATAAATAAATGGCTATGGCGTTATATTTTGTTTGACAATTTAGAGTAAAATTGACTTGAGGGAAAGAGTGGAACCTTCAAACCTTTGTACATGTGAAAATATTTGCTCTGCATTTTACCCTGCTGTGGGAAAGAACTAGTGTTTTCATCTTCTGGTAACAGTCATAGATTTGTTTAGGAACTTCTATCTGTTACGAAAAGAAAGTGGTTTGCTTTTTCGTTTTCTTGTAGGTGAATTCCTAATCATTCTGAATTTATAATTCTCTTAATTAACGATTTATTATTGTTACTATTATTATTATTATTACTATTACTATTATTATTATTATTATTATTATTATTATACTGAAAAAAAGTATAGAAATGGCTTTCAATGGGAAACCTAGGCTGCAGAAACAGGACTTACTGAAAATTAACTTGGTTGAAAATTCGCAGGGGCTTTACAAGTTGGTACATTATAATACTATGGGTTGTTGGAGTATCTTAGGCCTCCTGTACCTCTTAGTTAGCCCTAATAAATCACAATTTGTGATTTATGAATTGATTTTACTATTGATTCAGTTTTCCTTTTTATTTAGTTAAGTTCAATCATTTCCACCTTTTAATTTGTTTCTCTTGTTTGGATATTTAGAGGACAGGAATAATTTGGAAAAGTTGACTCTGGCTGTCCTTTCACACCTGCCAACAGCAGTTTTGTATGTCCACGACCTTTCCGGGGAGTGTGGCACCTCACCTTCCGATCAGGTGGCTTCTTTGGCAACTGAATTATTAGAACTAAAAATAAGTTTGAAATATAAATCTTCTTTAACTATAAAGGTAATCTGGTTCATTGCTTTCAAACTTATAATGCAAAAATTACAATTTTAATTTAAGTGGTTGAATCATGTACTTATCTAGACTATATAGGCTTAACTTGGTCTGGCTCCATTAGAATTAGATGCCAGTGAAAGACTTCTGTTTGTGTTCAATTTCAGGGATTCTTCATTCTAATGTATTGTGGGGCTAGCGATTTTTGGTTATTTATTTTGTAATTACTTCCATGGAAACCTATGAAAGGTATTTCTGATAGCAGTCAGAAATGAAACAATAACAAAATTAGAGATGACGAAGTAATAGGGATGGACTGGAGTGAGGATGGTTGATAGGCTGCTCTATACTGTTCATCTGCTCCTAACATTTTTTGATTTATGCATACTACTGTAAAGGGGACAATTTAAATGCTGCCCCTTCTTTGAGAAAGTTCCATTGTTAATGAGCTACGGTCTCAGTTATTGGACTCGTGTGCATTACAAAAGAAGGGTTCATTAACCTTAATTTGGATGCAGCACATGAGATTCTGTTGCTTTTGGTTCAATTGTATAAAACTAGTTGATCCCTACAACAATCCTTTCAAACTGTGGAGAGAGATTATGAATATAATTTCTATTGCTGTCGGCAAAATATCACCAGCCTATTAAGATCTTTAACGGAAAATATTTAGACTGTCATTCTAGTTAAAAGTGGTTCCAAACTCAATAGAGGAGTGAATTGAGTTGATAAAAGATTTTCAAAAACATTTTACAATTCTTATCTATGAAGAATGTTTGTTAAAGCTATTTAACGTCTTTAAAACTTAAGGACTTGATAAATGATGAAGAGTACTAACACATCCATGTTGATAGTATTTAAGATTGCAATGTAAAGTAAATACACTGGAAAATGGATAAGATACGCATATAGAATGGGAGCTGTAGATTTATTTCAGTTCAGCTACTTCTACCCAGATAACTATTGCTGCACTTTTTTTTTCTATCACGGCTCAACATGTGTTTGTTTTCTTGGACAGTTTTACATGTAGTATAGATGAAAAGATAGCCATTTGAGGTTGTAAATGAAAGAAACTAGCCATTACAAGCTAAAAAAGGCCACTGTTTGGGGTTGATGGGCATCTGTTCTTGGTCTGTTGTGTATTAAGCATTACTTCCTTCCATTCTTGCTTGTGTAGCACCTTGCTTACTCAAAAGGTGGAGTAGAAAATTAAACAGTTCAAAAGGTTGGTCCTAAGACGATGCTATTATTCTCAAATTGTGTGCCACAGTGCTGGCTTATGGTTGTCTATGTGTAATTGTGTACTTCAGTTTACTGGAGAAACCTTGCCGTCCCATTGGGTAATTGTTGGCAAATGGTCATTTATCTGTATAATTAATCTGAAAATTTTTACACGAACAGAGACAGAAGCTTTTTGGTTATAACTTTTGGTTATTATTTTCGTTTTGGGGTAAATCAAGGTTGGAGATGATGGGCTATAAAAAGTCTGAAAATGAAAATCATTTGAAAGTTTTTGACTTTTGATTAGGCATTCAATTGATGACGGTTGGTTATGCAGTTTTCAATATACAAGGAACTAAGAGAAAGGTTCACTGGACATTTATGGCTGGATGTTGTGTCGAAATGTGATCTGTTGAAGACTTCTTCTCCTGTGGTCTATGCAACAGATGAGCATCATCCCTCAGAACTTGAGCTTGAGAACTACCGGAAATCAGGTCCTGATGGAGCTATTAATGTATCTGTGAAAACACAAGAAGGGCTACATGAGGTGAGGAAAATCTATTCTAATTTTCATATTTTTGACTAGAATCTCTACTACGATGGTTGTTTGTTAGAATAAAGCTATAGAGTTAGCTAAACAATGACCACATTGAAGCTGGTTTACAGAATTCTTGTGAAACAATAAATTTTTTTATATTATAGTAGCTGTGCTGAAAGTTTTGCAGAATCTCAGCCTAGTAAATTATAACAATTTTTTTCTAATAAATCACACTTTTATGAACAGAACACTTCTTTTGATGATAGTCATATTGGCATTCTTTGTGCTCCATCCCATTTTTTAGTGCATAATGCATCCTTTTGAGAACTGCTAATCTCTTTGGTATGATGTAAAGCCATTTCGCTCAGTGGGTTTGAAATATGCTCAATCACATTACATTTTTTTGAACTAAAATTATGTGTCTTGATAGATTACAGTGAAATTAGTTAACTGAAAATCTAACTGTATTGTTGATTCTGGTAAAGGCAGTTACAGTCAGTTAAGAGTTTCCTATTTATAGTTGACTAAGAATGAGCTTATTGATCAATAAGCGTTGTGTTGCTTTTGTTGTGTAGTTGAAGCAGAGAGTGCATGAACTGCTTAATTTGCAGATGGCCAAGATAATAGATACAAGCAACAACCAGGAGAAGTGAAAGGTGCCACTCCACTGAGGTGGAAATCCTAATTTGTGAAGAAACTTCCTGGTCAAATAGGTATGTCTGACACCTTCATGAGCCTGAATATCTTATAAATTAATTATGCAGCTCTATGGCCAGTCTAAGATGAAGAGAAGCAAAGGCTTCATTACTGCTCTTCAAGCAATTAAGCATTGTACAGTATTTGAGTGGTAGACTGAGCATAGGAATTTTCCAGAAAATGTTTGGTCACCTATTAGATTTGTTGAGAAGATCATGTTCCCGTATTGAACCTTCTTGAATAAACAAGAAATGGTTGTTTATCAACTTTCCAGTCCTTTGGTTCTTATAGGCTGCATGATGTGTCTTAACTTTTTAAGTCCGTATTGTCAGAAGTCATCATAAGTTGATTAAATGTTAAATCTGAGTTGATATTAACTGAGATATATTATAATGTATTAATATATTCATAATATTTATAGATTGATTCTTATTTATTTACAAATCATAATTCTAACTAGTTAGGAAACAAATCATAGGGTTAAGAAATATGGTAATTTATCCTAAAGATAAAGATTTGAGAAGGTTTTTGAGCTAGCTTCTAGTTTTTTCCTAATGAAAAACTTGTTTGATCTTAATAAGAGTGTTGGATAAGCAAACTTTTTCATTAGTATGTAATGTGTTTTGAGACGTTACTAGAAGCAATCTCATTTAAGACACTATTAATTTTTAATTTTTTATATTTATTCATTTTTTATCCTTAAATTATTTGTTAAATTTCCCTTTCGATATTTTTATATTAGATATGTTTAAATATATGTGTTATTTATTATTGATAATTTTACTTTATTTTAAATTTGATTAAAACAAATATTTTAAATATAGCCTAAGATGAATAATAGAATACGTATCATAAAAAAGTTCATTTTAAAGAATAGTATATAACTAAGGGATTGTTTTGTGAATAAAAAATTATAAAATTTAAAGTTAACATGCCTATTTTTTATTTTATATTTATGAGTAACTTTAATACTTAATTTTACTAAATACTTATTGTTAGAGTTGTACGATATGATAAAATTCTAATCTGTTTGATCAATGCAACTTAGTCCTAACTCATTAACGTAGTCTTGATAAGATGCTCTATTTTTTTTATCATAACAAAAAAAAAAAATACAAAGTTTTGATTTTTTAATGTTTTCTTATCTAAGTTTAATAATCAAATCAAACTATTAAGTAAAAACAAGTGTAATATTCATATAAACATAAACCGTTAAGTTTTAGAACTCTACACTACATATAACTTTTAAATGATGTTCACAATAATAAGCTCACCGTAGAGAACACAAGTTGTCAAAGAAACGACCATTTTTCTAAATTTGTTAGACTGTCTAAATAGTCATCACATATTTCCATCCATATTAAGTACAAAAGTTACTTTAATCTAACAATTTGAATGCTAATGAGAAGTACATTTGAAAGGCTACCAACATATGCTAAAATTCTATATTCACAGAAAATCAACACACAATCTTTAATGATATTTTTTAACCTTAAATTCTAAATCTTATCTTTTTCAAGAGCCTTATAAATATAAGTTAAATATCGTAAAATCATCTAATGCTCTTACATGAACTTAATATGTGCTGTGTATTTTAACTTCAACAAATTGTCTTATAAATATAAAATTAGAGTGTGTTTTTTAATTCTTCACATTTATGAAGTTATCTTCATGATAAATGTTCATTTTTATATCATCTCTTTGAGAATTATCCAACTAATATTTAAAAGAACATTTCTTGTTGTAGTGAAGAGTGACAATTATAAAATACTCGTCAAAGGTAGAAGAGGCTTAATGTCAAGAAATCCAAGTATTTTTTATCTTAATGAAACGAAGATAAGAGGAGTTGTTGTAACCTTTTAAAGGTAGAAGAATTTCACATATTTCAATTAGAGTGAACCAGCATAAAAATCAAATGTTTTTTTTCCTTTGCTATTTTACTTGTACTTGATTTTGTTATCCTTTCACAAGTCTTTAATAATCTTTTGAAAACCCATAGATTGTCTACTTAATAACATATTGCGAAAAGTTTTTCAAAGCATTTTAAAAGTTCTATTCAACTCTCATCTAGAGGTGACCTATCCTTTTCAATTTGTACCAAAGCTAACCTCTTAGAGCTAGGCTTTTTGTAGATTAAAGGGAATGATCCAATGCTACTAATGGATAATGAAGGTGGAGATATCAATAGACCACATCTCTTCAAGGCTGAGAGCTTTGACTACTAGAAGTAGTATATAATTGTGTTTATTGAATCATGCCATATAGATATGATGGATGTGGTAAGAAGACCAATTATATTCTAGTTGACGATAATGACAAGCTCATACCTAGAAAAATGTTATGGATTGATGAGCAAAAGCAAAAATGTATACTACACTGAATGAAGAACTTTCATGTGTGCTCTCTCTAATACTTAAGGGTCCACACCTTTAAGAGGAACCAAAGAAATGTAGAACACTCTTAATGTAACATATAAGGGTTTCGTGGAGGAAAACATTATGATAATTATAATCATATGGGAAGACTTGGCGAGTCTAGCTTTGATGACAAAGAGGTTGAAGACATAACAAATTCATACTTAGTGGGTGACACGTCATCCAAACCTTCATCAGACAACTCCATTGACTAAGTAGACTTATCTGACTTTCACTAAGTCATTTATGCACATCATGAACCTTAATCAAACTCATCTCTCCTTTTCAAAGCTTATAAATATTTTACAAGAGAAATAAATTTTTGTCCAAACAAAATTGAGGTTTTAAAACCCAAGTCTACTTATGAGAAAATCTTATTAAAAAAAGAAATATTTGCTATATGTTTATGAACAACTAAAGAAACAACATGAAATCATGAAACAAAGCTATACTACTCCAAGCTTAAAGTTTAAAGAAAAATAAAATGAAAATATGTCTTTTATTTAAAAAATCAAGCAACTAGAAAAGATACTGTCTTTAGAAAGTCATGTTATAAAAAAATGACTTAGTTAAACCAAGAGGAGGGTGAATTGATTTTAAAAACTTTTTTTGAAAACATTTACCTTCTTGGGATTTTTTTTCAAAATCTTAAAGACTGAAAAATGAAATGCATTTTCAATTGGAATCAAATTTGATATAAGAAAAGGAAAGCAACAATATAAAGAATAAAGGAAAAAGAAATAAGTACACAAGAATTTATATTGGTCCAGATCTACTTGATCCTAATCCAATCTCAACTATTCAACCTAAAAATTATTGATTCTACTAACTTTCTCAAATATTACTACAACAATCAACTCTTAAACTTCTTGAAGAGAATACAGAATCTTGATATTTAGAAGATATACCACACTATCAACTCTCACACTTTGAGATGATCTATTGTTTTATCAACTCTTAATCACCAAAATTACGTACATGTATAACCAATCTAGAAATTATAACAAATTACAAAAAAAAAAGGTTACAACATAACAAAAACAATTCTTTGGAGTACACAAATGAGTGTATAAAAGTGTTAAGAGCTCTTTGATTGCTTTAAAATCTTCTCAAATTCCTGCTTCAAAAATGTAGAGTCAAATGCTCTATTTATAAATTTCAAAAATCACTAGTTAAAACAAATTTTAACATATTTATTGGATTACTGTTCACTTTAATTGATTACTCTATATAAATAAGTTGAAATAAATTTTTGTTTTAAGTTTTTAATTCATCAAATAATTGATTAAATTAGTTTTTCATTTATTACTCATTATTACTAGAGCATGTTTAATTGATTATGTCAAGATTGTTTTATTGTTATCTAGAAAATTTTGGAAATACTTAACATGACCTTTTGTTTTAGGATAATCAATTAACCTATTTTAAACCTTATCAAAAGAATTTAACTGATTAATCAACTATTTTGATTATAAAATATTTTCAAAACCATTTTAACTTATTTTAATCTGGTTGTGTGTTGATCTTATGAATATTTTTGTGGGAGAAACTTAGAAACAAATACATAGAAAACCTAAAAACATCTACAACATCATCTTCATTCTTCATCAATCTTCATCATCAAAACATTATCACTTGAGGCTTGAGTGTCTTCAAGACTAACAGATCATTCCTTAGGAGTAGAGTATGGTCATTAAGAATGAAAGTGTGAGGAAAGTCATATCCACTTGGTTAAGCGAGGAGTGACTTGTTAGTCTTGAAAACACTCAAGCCTCAAGTGATGATGTTTTGATGATGAAGATTCGTGAAGAATGAAGATGATGTTGCTATAGATGTGTTTAGGCTTTTTTGTGTATTTGTTTCTAATTGTCTCATGTAAAGGTGAATATAAGATTAGCATACAACCAAATTAAAATGAGTTAAGATGATTTTGAAAATGTTTTAGAATCAAAACAATGGATTATATGATGATTAACAATTTAACCATTTTTATAAGGCTTAGAACAAGTTAATTGATTATCCTATTGATAACAAATTAAAATAGAAAGTCGTGTTAAGTGTTTTCAGAATTTTCAATATAATAATCAAGTACAATCCATTAAACACACTTCACTGATTAATCAATTCTCTAATGAATTAATCCATTAAGAGAAAACTTTTTTCAACTGATTTACATAGAATTATCAAATAAAGTGAACAATAATTAATTAAATACATTAAAACAAGCTTTTGAGCAATGATTTTTGAAATCTATAAATAGAGCACTTGACTCTACATTCCAAGTGTGAATTTTAAGAACAAGATTTTAAAGCAATCAAAGGACTCTAAACATTTTCATACACTCATTTGTGAACTCCAAAGGTTTCAAGAAAGTTGTGATCAAGTGCTAATTTTGTGAATTGCTTCTGTTGTGTGGTAACATTTTATGATTTGTAATTTGTTGTGCTTTCTCGATTAGTTGTCCAAGTTTGTAATCTTGGTGATTAATAGTTGATAAAGCAATAAATCCCTTTTCAGGATTTAGGGTTTGAGAGTTGATAGTGTTGTATATCCTCTTAATATCAAGAGTGTTGTATAACCTCTTGAGGGGATTCAAGAGTTGATTGTTGTAATAACTTTCAAGTAAGCTAGTAGAACTAAGAATTCTCAGATTGAATTGTTGAAACTGGAGTAGGAATACGAGTCAGTATAAATTCTTGTGTGCTTTATTTCTTATAACAATTGACCTTAGAGGCGGTTTTTGAAAGTTAATCAAAATGATGATCTTGTCTTGATTGACTTTGATACACTTTTCAAATAAGACCACCTTTGTTTTGTGGGGAAAATTTACTGGACTGGAAAAACAAAATGAAACTACTTGCATCATCAATTAGTTACAAGGACTAGAATTTATTATAACTAAGTGCAGGATGAGGTATTTCAATAAGAAGTATAGGCAGAACCTAGAGTAATGAACCCATCTTTTCAGCACTATGTATGGATATTTGCATGAAGAAGCTCTCCTACAGAAATGTCAAAAACATGTGGATGAAATCGGGAAAAATATATGGAGAAATAGAAGATCTTGCCAAAGTTGAAAAACCTCAAGAAGAAATTTGCTGCATAACAAAAGGTATTCTTGAAATCTCAACCACTGAAACTAACTCATTGTGATACCTTGAGAGTGAATGCTTAAGGCATATGACTGGAGACAAAACCAAGTTCACTTAGTTCAAGAAAAAGGAAAACAATTTTGTTACATATGGTGACAGAAAAAGGGCAAGCTTCTTGGATCAGAAGAGATTGATAATGTAAGATCAACAAAAATCAAAGATGTTTTGCTAATTGAAGGCTTGAAGCACAACCTTCTCATGATAAGTCATCTTTGTGACAAATGACTAAGGGTAATCTTTGAATTGCACAATTGCATTGTTATTTAAGGCTATTTTGAGAAAATTTCTTTAATTGGAAAGAGGCAAAATAACATCTATGTCATTGATTTGAATAGTGCATGTTCAAATGCATCTTGTTTGATTGTTAATGACAAGTATGCATGGCTTTGGCATACGAAAGTTGCACACATTCACATGTCTCACGTAGGAAAACTAATTTGAAAAGATTGTTTAACTGGTTTACCAAAAAATTAATTTTCAAAATAATAAAATTTGTTCAGCTTGCCAAAAGGAAAAACAAGTGAAACATTTTTTCAAAGCTAAAAATATTGTATTATCACAAAAACCTATTGAGCTTATTGACATGAATTTGTTTGCCTCTTCATGGACAAAAAATATTTAAGAAAACCTCTATACATTAGTTATTGTTGATGATTTTTCTATATTTACTTGGACTTTCTTTCTTGTTGCAAAGAATGAAGCTTTCAAATCCTTTAAAAAGTTTGCCAAGGTCATACAAAATGAAAAATATTTAAAAAGAAAATATCTAAGAAGTGATCATAAAATATTTTTAAATAGATATTGCAAGTATTGCATGCTATGTTTCAAATAAAATCCTCAAATTAGACCTGTTTTGAAACCCACTCCATGTAAGCTTTTTAAAGGGAGAAAACCCATTATCACACGCTTGAAGGTTTTTAGGAACAAGTTTTGTTGAGATTATAGATGGTGTAGTCACCTTTAAGACCTTGAACCATCTTAAGAATATAAGGAGTCTAAGAGATTTCGATAATAACAAACACTATAAGAAATAAGATATATACTAACAAAGTATTTTTATGTGCAGATGAATATTAAAATAATAAAAGTCCATATAATTCATTATGAGTTAATTGATAAACAATCTATGATTCTGCTACAATGTTTTTATCTAGAGTTTTACTTTAAAAAAATGATGTAACAATATTTTAATTTCTAGATAAAGTACTTAAATATATTTTTACAAAAGATTTGTTCTAACGAACATAAAATCATGCTTTGAAATGAGTTTAATGCCAATGTCTAAAAGAAACAAATATTTTATTAAAGAAACTCTTTATGAATATGATTGTTGAAATAACTGTTTTAATTTTCATATATTTTGTGTCTATTTGAAATGTTTCTAAAAGTAAAGTTTTATGCAAAAACGTGGAAATCAATCATACCAGAGGCTTTTTTTCAAGCATCTACTACAGTAAAGATGAATATTGATAAGTGGCAAATTTACTTGTTTTAATCTTGATTTGACACTTAGATAGCTCAAATAGGAATACCTTTTGCAAAACAAACTCATAGCTGACTTAGAAATTTGAAATGCTTGCAAATCAAAAGAGTTAATTCAATTTTGTAATCCAATTGTGTAGGATTAATGATGTTGTAGAAGAAAAAGTAGCAGCAGAGCGAAATAGACCCAGCACAGGCAATTTGCTAAGCACATGGCATGGGCAGAGAGCGGCATCAAGGCAAAGAGCAACCCAATTTTTCATTTCAATCTATTAAGCAAAGCTAAATGTTGCTGAGCGGAATTACTCCAAAGAGGGGTACTTATTAAGCCAAGGATCTACTAAGCAAACCCTTAAAGCACCGAGTAGAATGAAAGTCTCAAGTCATTCGTCGAGTGTAACCACAAGGAAGCTGACATAGAGGAAACCTTCAGGTGAAGAAACTCACTTTGTTGAGCGTAAGAGTAAGAGGTTGAGCCCAGGAATTCCAGTAAAGACACTAGCTTAGAAGTATAAATCAAATTTGAAATGTAACTTCAAGGAGATTGGACTAATAAAGTCCTTGTGTTGAAGAGCATTGTTTTCATTGTAATGTCCTACTAATTATGAGTAGTTAAGACTTAGATGTTGAGATTGGATAATATTATAATTCTTTTGTACATTTTCATTTATATATGTAGTTATAATATGTTCTTAACTGATTGAGTTTTATACTTAATGATTTATAGTAGAAGAACCATTGTTCTCATATTCAGGAATTGAGTAATATTTATGTCCGAAGCACGTTTCTTCAACTCAACTTTCAATAAACATTTCAATTTTTTCCTTATTTATCTTTCAGGGGTTCAAATCTTGCTTTTTTTTTTTTAATTTAAATGCTTCATGTTCATTTATTTTATGAAATTAATAGACTTTATAGTAAATTTTGATGAAAAACTCAAGTAACAAATTATTTATAAAAGGAAAAAATTATTTATAAAAACGTGAGATTTAACATGTTTCAAGCTTAGAAAGAATTGATCTCATTATGAAAATATCGTATAATTTAACTCTATCATTCACCTACTCAAATAATCTCTTAATTGGCTTCTAAGCTTGGAGGACTTGTGTATCTACTCATCCCTAATTTAATAAAAATAAAAACAATATTTATCTATTTCAAATAACAAAATTGAATTTGTAAGTCTAATACTCATCAAATCAGTCTATTGAGTGTAATGGAGAAACCAAATATATTTTATATTAATTAGCTACATTTACTTGGATATATTAGATATATGGAGAGTCTTCTGCAAGGATATATATTGGACACTTAGACATTACAAAAATAATTTTTTTCCTACAAAGTTGAAAAGGTAAAAAAGAAAGTTATATCCCTTCCACAATTTGTCCAATGGAGCTCCACTTTGCGCCAAGAGCACAATAAAAACAATTAAAGGAATTTTCAAAGTGATAT